>Ga0208636_100032_pt1 | contig 206388 bp, 206 predicted proteins | sample LakWasM103_HOW12_2_FD_183921 | JGI IMG/M metagenome (GOLD analysis project Ga0208636, IMG submission 183921) | Freshwater sediment methanotrophic microbial communities from Lake Washington under simulated oxygen tension - Sediment Metagenome... | ecosystem: Environmental > Aquatic > Freshwater... | reverse complement strand
TTTTCATGGCGTGGCAACTAAATACTTACCAAACTACCTAGGCTGGAGACGGGCCTTTGAACAGCACCGCCAACTCGCACCAGAAACGCTACTCAATGCCGCTCTCGGGAATTTTCAATATTTAACGGTGACATAGCCTTTGTAAAAGGTAATACTGCAACATTTTGGTTAATGGATAAATATTTCTCAAAATTTCGGGCAATAAACGTATGCAAATCTTTACTGGTTTGGTTTGGTTTCTCGATAAGACGAGCAAATTCATTACTAATCGATACGTTTTTAACTTGAATACCTCGTGTGTAACCTGAGTTAATTGATAATTTATTGAAGCGATTAACTAATTCTTGAATAAAACTTTTCCCAGCGCCAATGTATAAATCCTTAACAGCCTTTTCGATTTCTTGAGGATTTAGTTTTTTATCTGGCGCATCAATCAATTCGGCTGTTAGCGGATATGAGCCGACAACCTTCATTTCTTTAAAATTAAAGGCGACTATTTGTCCCCTAAGCGTAATAACTAATTTATTTTTACCACCAATTTCTTCTTGAGACACGTCTTCTGAATCGATGACTACAGCAGCCGAAATTGCTTGATTTTTTTTGTAATCGCCAAAGCTATCAGTGATGATTTCCAGATTAGGATTATGAACAGTCTTTATTGCTATTTGCGCTTTTTCATCGAGCAACGAAATATTTTTATTATTTTTTTCCTTCATTAAGTTGAAGGTATATGGAAAATTTGATTGGCTTGAATTGTTATCGCCAGACATCGCAAAACCAGCAAAATAGATTTTATTGATCTGATTTATATTTGAAGATTTGTTGATAGCAACCTCCACTTTTCTTGGAGAGGTTGTTGAGCAAGCACTGATGAATATCACCAGAACTAACATTAGAACTAAGTAGGCACGAATACCAAAAAGATTTATCAGGGGCATGACTAATTCCTATGCAGCGGCAGAAAAAGACAAAAAAACAATACTCCACAAAGGAGCTAAAACAGCCTGCTAATAGGAAAAGTTCAAGAGATAATGGTTATAAATACGACATTAACGCTTGTTCTAGATAATATGTTCTACTGCTTATTTTGTCAAAATATATATAGTATTGCCACGTAGGTAGTGGATGAGACTGGCAGTTTTCTATATACCCTGGGTTACGTCATTTTGGCTAACACTCATAATTTTGCCTATGACATGCTATCAAGAAAGCGCCTGCGTCAAAAAGCGCTGGAAATTCGCCAATTTTGCCAGTAAAGAGCGTCAAAATTCACTCGGTCGCCCGCGCCTGTTACGCTGGTGAAAAGAAACACTTATAAAAATTGCCAGCTACCATGTTGACGCCCATGCTTAGCGCATTAATGCTAAGCACAGATGATCCGAGTCCAAAGGACTGCTATAGGGAACCACCGGAGCCGTCTCTTTGAATACAAATTCATTGATATAGTATTGCTACCGTTACGTATAGTTCCGTTTGAAAATACGTCTATCTGACTCAATGTACCATTCAATCCCGCTGTCCAACCGGATAGTCAAATATTGTGTAACCACCAGAGAGGGCTCACAAATGGAACTCAGGTATTGGAAGAGAGCTGAGATTGGTCCATAATTGAGACGGACGTAGCTACAGAAAACAGAGTATTGAAGATTTTCCGAAGGAAAAAGAGAGCATAAAACTGGTATGTATTTTACTTTAACAATCTTGCAAGCGATATTTTATGAGGACTTAATCTAAATGGCGGAGAGTGAGTCCGCCTAACTTCTGTTTCACAGCGATCCACGCCGAATCAATAAAATATTAAATAACAACAATATAAAATATAACTTGTTTCACCTTGTCTCATGCAATACCATGAAAGCGCACTAAAAATGGTGGGTTAAACGGTGGGTTAAACAATGAGTTCGCGGTATGCATTAACGGCAATCTTTGCCAAGAAAATACAAAAACCTGGTAAATATGCAGATAGTATACATGGCCTGTATCTACAAGTAACAAAGGCTCTAACTAAATCCTGGTTGTTTCGCTACACGATACATGAGAAGCGTAGAGAAATGGGAATCGGTGCGTACCCATCAACTAGTCTTGCAGAAGCAAGAGAGAAAGCGGCACTACTTTACAAACAAGTTAAAGACAATCCTCTCTTTGATCCAATCGCAGAGCGAGAAAAAGAGCTTAGGCAGCATAAAATAAAGCACCACAAGGAGAAAGTAACTTTCAGATGGTGCGCTGAACAGTACATTGATGCTCATAAAGCCGGATGGGCAAATGCTAAGCATTGTCAGCAATGGACAAATACATTAACAACTTACACATTTCCAATTATTGGCAATCACTCTGTAAAAGATATTGATACCGATTTGATCATGAAAGTTTTAAAGCCTATCTGGGAAAGCAAAAATGAAACCGCAGGAAGATTACGGGGAAGGATTGAAAAAATATTAAGTTGGGCAGCTGTTCAAAAATATAGAGACACTGATAACCCCGCACAATGGAGGGGTCACTTAGAAAACTTGTTAGTAAAGTCGTCTAAAATAAAAAATATTGTACATCATAAAGCCCTACCCTACGTTGACATTAATGAATTCATCATTAAGTTGAGAATGCGTAATGTTATATCCGCTTATGCTTTAGAGTTTCTAATCCTAACGGCAGCTAGGACGGAAGAAGTGATTGGAGCATTATGGCAAGAAATAGATTTTGAAGATAAAGTATGGTCAATCCCTGGCCTAAGAATGAAAGGAAAAAAAAGAGCGCATAGCGTACCGCTATCACCACGGGCTTTTGCAATCATTAAAAAAATGCATGAAATGCGAACATCTAACTATATCTTTCCTGGTGGCATCAAAGATAGGGGTTTAAGTAATGGGGCGATGGATAAGCTGCTACAAAAAACCATGGGGTATGACTGTACTGTGCATGGGTTTAGGTCGACTTTTAGGGATTGGACGGCAAATGAGACAGACTACCCTAATGAGTTATGCGAAATGGCTCTAGCACATACGATTAAAAATCAAGCTGAAGCCGCTTACCGGCGTGGTGATATGCTTGATAAGCGACTGGTGATGATGACAGAATGGCTAAGTTACTGTGAAACACCAAGAATCACACACAAGTAAACCATGTCGAAAAATAGCTCATCAACCAAACCACACTTGGTGATATTGGTTGATTTATCCAACACGCCTATAGATATCCGGTAGACCTATATGAACTCCAGGCAATTTCTTTAAGCTTGCCAAAATACATCTCCACTCTTCATCCCTTAATTCTATCCGGTTCATTCTATACAAAATGCTCAATTCTACCTGATTGGTAAAACGTCAACAGAACTAGAACTGTTGATAAGCTTTTCCATAAGGCTCGATACGATACCCTTAAATCAACTTCTCATCCCATGTCGGGCATTAAACAGCTAGATCGTAATTGTCAACAACTCCCGCCAGTTCGTCGTGTAAGACTGTGATTTGAACTGTTGGCGCATGTGCCAGCGGGTACTGATGATTTCACTGGCATATTGAATTGTTTTTTTGCCATGCAGTCGGTTGATGTTATCCAGCGTGGCCATTAATTTTTCTGAGCGAGCCGAATGTTCGCCGGCATCAAATAATGACATTTGCGCGACGCCTGCCGGTAATAAATCCGGCAATAAAATGCCTGCCCGTTGATAACTGTAAGCTGTCCATGAATTTAGCAACAATGATATAAGCCAATAGGCTGGCAGAGGCAAAGCTGCGCGGTATGGGTTGGGCTGGTTTGGTGGCGATCAGCAGACCGTTTTCACAGGCACGGCAGCCATATTTAACCTGTACATGCTCAATGATTTTGATTTGCGCCGGAATGATTTCTAAATGCTCGGATTTATCTTCGCCAGCTTCGTGCAGAGCATGACCACAGTCACAGACGCGCTCGGCTTCCGGCAATTCATGGCGTACCACTTCACGCGGGATATGTTTGGATAACGGTTTGCGACCTGGCTTGTTACGCTGATAGGTAACGGTTTCTTCGAGTTCACCTTCGTCCTGTGGTACGATCACTTCATAACTACACTCAACGCTAAGTCCAAACTTTCTAACGCGATAATCACCTCGTCGACGGACCGATGATCAAACTCTGGCAAATCGGTTTCATCATGCGTGCCTTTGTTCAAATAAGCCCAGTATGTATTTCTTCCATCTTGGTGTTGGTGCCGGTTGAAATTTGATTATTTTGCAGTGGTTATGCTGGAACTTGTCTGACCAATGTAGTTTGGGCCAGGTCATTATTTATCCAAGTTTTTTAGCCCATTTTCCTGGTCAAAATTTTACCGGTACGAGTGGTCAATTTTAAATCGGCGACAACATTCCGTTCGAAGAATTGATCATTTTTTTATTAAAATTAATTCATCAAAAATGTGCATCTAAATAACAATTTTTCATTAGGATCAACCTTCATAAAAATTTGCTCTACCTATGTTACTGCGTTTAAATACACAATCGCAGTAACAGCTTCGAAAGTTGCAAATTAGTTGCGTATTATTCGCAAATTAATAGACTTTCATTCGGTTTTTATGCGCCGTATTTACCTGCAACGATCATCTGTTACAGAGTAATACGTAGTTACCGGATCATGATGCTAAAGTGATAGATCAATCCTTCATCAACAGCACGGTTAAGATCGATCATTACAATTACAAGGCGGTAGACAAAGCTGGCGAGGTGTTGTCCGCCCTACCCTACACATTCCCTGATTTTTTCAGAAGAATAAACTTGATTTTTATGGCAGCCCCTTTTAATAAGCAGGTCTTCAAAGTATCTACGTGGGGAAATGACATACAGTCTCTAATATGGGTAGCCTTGACACATTAATCCGCAGCATCTTCAATACTACAAGATTTGCGGTCGCATCATTTGCGCGCGAAGGTGTGCTTCTACGAGGCTTTTAGCAAGGTTACCCTCAATAACCAGATCCGCCTGGAGCTGTTCAACACAGGAACTCGTAACCACCCACGGAGACCATGGTTCCTTGGAAGAACTGACACGATCAGCCAGGACCTGAGCTGCCCACAACGGGGCATCCAGCGCAATGATGACATCGATCCATGGGCTCATTTGTTAGCTATGGCGTCGACTCTCGATTCGCTCATCGCTCAAGTCCACGCCGACGTCCATCAAGAAATCGCTTGCGATACAACGCCCAGCCATCGCCTGCCTCGATGTCAAAGCCTTTGATGCTCCCTTCATCTTTTGTGGACAAGATATAGCGACCCAGCAAGCAATGATGTTTTTCAACCAGCGATTTCAAATTTTCACCACCCAAGCCTCCACCTTCTATGAATAGATCGCCGTGAGCAAGGCCTTCTGCGAAGAACCTTATCTCAGAGTCCCAGGCCTCGTTGCTAATTTTGCGATTAACTAAAGCGCTCAAATGCATTGCATGGCCTACTTTGTGCCCGGTTCTATCCGCACGTCGTCGTTGTTCGGTAGCCATCATTCGAAGCACATGATAGTCTCCGTCAGCGCGATACGCGACCGATGTCAACTCGGAGTCGCAAAACAACTCGTCAAGTTTCTTGTAAAAGGCTGTAGTGTGCATGGGGCAGTTCGGCGAGTACTCACGGCCTTTCTCGATAGCTGTACGACGTTCCAGATACCCATATGGATGCTCGCCTGAGCGAATGAGAGTCACTACATGGCGGAATAAACCATCGTTCCTGTTCATTCGGCACTGAGCAGCGCGAACCATTGCCAGGAGTTGCTGGGCAAAGGCGCGCATGGGTGCCGTATCCCGGTAGCTCAGCCAAGCTTCATCCTCGGGTGCAGTGTCATAAAAACCCCAGAAAAACAGCCTATCAAACACAGCAAATGGAATCCGACCTTCGGGCCATGGGTGGTCTTCCACATAATGTGGCTGGGCTTTTTCGCGGGCGTATTTGGCCCGATCCGCCACGCCTGATGGCACGGCGTCGATGATGACCCCAACATAATCCCAGACATCGCCAGGCCGTTCAATCAACATTAACTCATACACGCGATAAACGCTGTCAGTATGACCAATCAGCTCTACTAGCTTACTGGCATCAAGATGAACACGAAAAGGCTGTTTGCTATGCCAGAAGCCAGCTTCACCAAGATCGATTGTGTGTTCTGTCGGGTTAAAAATCATCAGGGCGTATCCAGAATTTGAAAATTATTTATCAATCAAATAGCTTTACTCATACTGATACATAATCGCCACAACTCAATCAGATAATGCACATCAGGCTCTGCCCTATGTCGTGTTCCAACCATTCTTCTGGCCTCTAACTTCAAATTTTCGTAAAGCTGCCAGCGCTTTTTTTCATCAAATTCAATTTTTGTTAAAATTGGAAGCATAATGGCATCTGAGTGGACAACTTTGAATTGGGCATAACCCAGTGCTGATCCTTCTGAATAAAGAACATCAACCCAGTTCTCATCAAATGCCCCGCCATCCGCATAGATAATTTCGCCCGGCTTGATTGACTGACTCATGAGATTACACATCTGTTTTGGCTGTATACCTTCTTCCCTGCACTGTTTGCGGCTTAACCCATGCATTTGCTGAGCGTTGTAATCCCAATCTCGCCAGCCATCCACCGCATACGGATTGATTAACCGGCTCTCAATATTCCCCTGATGATCCGACCATGCAATCTCTATGGGATAACTGTCGATGCTAAGCGAACTCGCCTCGACATCAAGAAATCTGGGCATTATCATTGTCTTTAACCTGATTATGTTTTATCTCATCGTGAAGTTCTTTTGCCAACTGATAACCAACAATCGATGCCAACTTATCTTCCAGACATTCAGCACATACCATTCCACCCTTGGCTGGATTGCTCTTGCAACAGCTACAGGTGGAAAAAGTTGTTAGGTAAACTGGGTAATTTTGCAGCAGCTGAGTTGCCAGCTTGATTGCCTTTACCGCCTGTTTATTTACAGGCATATTATTTTTCCTTCATCAAAAACCTTGGAAATGGGTAAAGTCGGATACCCGCGCGGGTTGCTGACTATGCGCACACCTGACAATTCATAGTCAACCGGCTGATGAACATGACCGTGGCATAGAAGATCTATTTTATCAGTCCTGTTTGCAATAAATTTCTCCAAATCTGACGCGTAAGCATAGTCATTATCGATTATTGAACGCATGGATGGCGCGTGATGGGTAACAACAACCGTCTTTCCTGTATGAGGCTTATTAAGCTGATGATCCAACCAGTCAATGGCTTCTCGATGCAGCAAGTAAGCAACCGTCGGTGAGAAATTTTCAGAGTCAAAGCCGAAAGCATTTTCGGAATCCATTAGTCGCAATGCCTTTTCCCTGTTATGTTCATTCTTCCACCATTTCTTGCATGTAATATAATGATAGTCACGCATAGTGCGCTCGGCTTCTGCGAGGGCTTCAGGTGAATAATTATCAAAATTTGTCCATAATGTCGAACCCAGAAACCGGACTCCGTCAATAATGACCGAATCGTTATCAAGTAAATGAATACCCAGCTCAGTTGCAATTACGCGCATGTCATCAATGACGGACAAATCAGATTCGTAGTATTCATGATTGCCGCAAACGTAAATGATCTCTTTGTCTGCAAAACGATTCCTGGCCCAAATCAAGCCGTTAATCCCTTCCCCGATATCGCCCGCCAACACGACCACGTCAGCCTCGTCAGGGTAACTGAATTTTAGGCAGTCATAGTCAAAATAGGGGTCAACAATAGCCTCAGGGTTTTCTGAGTGTATGTCACTGATTAAAAATATTTTCATGTGTTAGCTCTCTCATAATATTCGTTGGTTACGTCTTTCTCGCTTCGAACATGGTTGAAACCTTTCCACTGTTCCCAAACATAGTCTGCGTCATCGTTTTCGCCTGGAGGATCCAGTAAGGCATAAACTCGCCCTGAGCTTGTTGTGATCAGCATTTTTCCCCGATCGAACGACTGTATAGCCGAAGATGCACGGCCAGAACTATTCTGGGGAATGTGACCGACAAGGTGACGCGTTGGTTGTTCACTTTCACCCCAAACAATTTCTTTAATTGACCATGCCATAATGGTTACAGGAAAATTATCTTTGGGTGCTGGTATGCCATAAATCATTTTCTTACCTCCTTTTATCTTTTCATTAATTGTTCGCCGGCAAGATTGGTAACACCGCCAATGGCAACACCGGTTACCTCAATTCCGCCGGACAGTTTATCGCTGTAATAAACATGATGGTGGCCATGAAAGATTTGCTTGGCGCCGATGGCCTTGCCCAGTTCATCTATTGCCTCAAATCCATGCTGGTGGCAACTTGGGGCTTCATGTGTCACTAAGATATCCGCCCTGATCTGTTTCTTCATGTTTTCAAATTCGTGGTGCCAGATCGCAGCGTTAAGATGCCGGGGGATTTTTGCCACGCTGTTTGGCTGGTGTTTTAGCCAGTGTTTTTTATCTACCCATTTGGGGAATTCGCCCGGCATCCAGATTCGCCCCATGAATATTCCACCCAACCCGGCAATTCTAAGCCCCCTCACCTCTACAACCTTGAGGTGCAGGTTGTTATAGGAAAGTGCGGAATGGAATAAATTCTCATGCTCGGCTGTTGAATCAAAATCATGGTTGCCCGGAATCCAATAGATCTGGGTCATGCCGATAATGGTTCTCAAGTAATTTTCGAGGGGGACCTCTAAATTGAAGTCACCCAGCAAGATAACGGCTTCAGGACGGTACTTATGTACAGCGCTGATAATATTCGCGAAGCAACCGTGCGGATCTCCGCAAAAAAGAATTTTGTTTGGCATTAGCTTATCGCTCATCAAAAAAATCATGAGGGTTATCCACAAAATTTGTGGATAACCTTGTCGTTAAATAACTATATTTCACTGTTAGTGATTGTAAATATTGATCTTTTATCAATTTGACTAAAAACTAGTCAACGCTACTTAAAAAACCAATGCCTAAGTTGCGATCTTTTTTGCTGTCCGTATCACTGGCTCGAATATCTTCAACGGTAAGGTAATTACGACTGTCATACGCAGCCAGGCCAAAGGATTGCTCCAGCATCTTCCGAACCTTTCGTGGATGGTACTTGCAGAGCTCATCAATCACCTCGGAACGCATGGTTTCTTCAAAAACATGGCCGGACGGGTGATTATTAATAAATCGCTGATACTGAGTAGCAGTTATCACCTTCATTTGCGCACTTGATGGGTCGGAAATATTAAAAACCGTAAATCTATCCAGAATCGGTTTTTCCAGGGTATCCAGGGTATTCGCCGTAGCCATCCACATAACATGTGATGCATCCAACACTAATTCAGTCAGCGATAAGTCCTTAAATATTTTAGCCTGCCGGGGCTCCAATAGCTGATGCAGCGCTGCCAGTGGTTTATGGGCGTCATCGCTACGCGCTTTGTCAACCTCATCCAGCATAATGATGGGATTTGCAATCTCTCCGAACACCAGCGTATCAAACAATACTCCGGTTCGAGTATTACTCCAGTAGGTTTCTGAGCCCGTTAATGCAATTCCAGTTTGGGCGGCGCTGATGTCGATAATCTCCAGCTTGGTTTTTAAGTCATTCGCTAGCGTCAGCATAAATTCAGTTTTTCCAGTACCTGGATTCCCGACCAAGAGGAGACTAGGCAGACGTAAAACCCCATCACTCATGGCTGAGAGGGCTAACTGACTACGAATAAAATCAACCACCTCCGCAAAATTTGGGAATTTTTGAACGAGATCTTCGCAGTAATCACGCCACGCATCTGGAATAGCAACCAAGCGTTTATCCGGCGAAGTCTCCTTGATCCGCTTAACGATCCCTTTGATTCGGTAAGCGTTATCTTTCGACATATCCTTGCTTCTCTCTTCCAGCTTATTGACAACCTCAATGTCGTACATCGTTATGTAGGTATCGCCATCAGCCGCTGTCTCCTCCTCTTCAACAACAGACAATTCTTCGTCGGCTACTAAATCCTCATCGCCTGTTTGGGGTTTTGCAAAATCGAACCCATCTATAACTTCATCATGGCTATCTTCCCAAGCTTCCAGATTATCAAACGGATCTGCTTGCGCCTTAGACGCTAAAGTGATTTCTGTAATATTGGTGCTTTCTTTTTCTTCCCAATCGCTCAAAGCACACGTCATGCAAACATGCATAAAAAATGAGTTAGAACTAAAAGCATTTCTTTTAACCTCAGGAACCGGCAAAAAAGGGAATAGTTCACGCTCGCCCTTATCGTTAAGGTTTTTACGCTCCAAGAGATTTCCGCAGGCGTGACATATCATTAGCGACCGTCCAACAGCACGCTGGGCGGCAGTAAGTAATGCCTTATCTCTTGCCTCAATACGTTGCCGCGCTTCAAGAAACACATGAAGCTTACGGTGATAAGAACCATCCAAGTCATCGTCTAGCTCTTCCGTAATCCGGAAAAATGCAAGGCCGGGTCTTTTGGTTATCATTACGTCTTCTATTTCAGCGAGTAAATCACCAACGACGTTGATGAGCCCTAATGACACATGGATCGTCCACGGACATATCCATGGGTGATGAACTCTAAGGTTTTTATTAACCAAATCAGCGCCCACTGATTTTTTTATAGCAACTGGATAATCAAGCATAATTTTTCTCTCCAATGGTTCGGGAGTAAATATACTCGTAAAAATTACTATTAACAAGTTCACATTTAAAAAATGTGACCATGCTCTAATAAAGTTATATACAAGTTCACATGATATTTAATTAATAAAGAAAAATTTCGTGCTATATTTAAATTCTTTTAATCTACATTTTTTTTGCTTATGCGCGAATTTATTTTCGATCTAATTACCGCACGGGGCTGGTCTATTCGACATCTTGCAGAGCTAACTGATATCAGTTATTCAGGCATTCGAGATTACCTTAAAGGTCTCCCGCATAGGCTATCGTCAGAACGATTAAGCCGCGTTTATGGAATTTTAGAATTAGATGGCAACGGTAGCCTGGAAAAAAATACGCTTTATACTTGGCGTGTTGAGGTGAAAGAGGATCAATTGCGGGCGTTAAATAGAGTTTTACGCGTCACAACTGAAATGGATCCACTACCGGACGCATCGGACTCACCTGAGTCAAACCGATTTAAATTTGAGGCTATTCCGCTTCTAGGCGGGGGCATAACAGGATTGCCAGCACCGTATTGGGTGTTGCGCTGGAGTGATATTTATATTTTGATCCAATGGACATTACCGAAAACAAGTCTAGTAAAAAAAGTCCCTAACTTCCACGCAAATCAGAACACGGGTAGTAACGACCCGTCTAAAGTAAATCCGGACATCAAACTTATAAGTTCAGCATACTGGGCAGAAAAAATGGACTTAAGTACTGAAAAAGTCTGCGGAATTCAACTGACCCACGCACAATTAAACCAATTGCAAAATAAATCGTTGGAACTGGAAACGATTAAAGATTGGCTTCAGGCTGCTCCTATCGAAGATCCACATTGGGCATCATTGCAAAAACATCAAATCGAATGGACTTGGGCGCTGATCACTCAAAAACTACAGCAAATCTATATGAACCCAGAAGAAGCGGCTAAAGCACTTAAAATTAAATAACTGTCCGATTTTGTCCGTTATGTTGTAAAACGGCTGCCAATTTTTGCCATTGTCAGCATCGGTTTTGCCAATTAATGCAGAGCATAAAGCATGAAAGCCATTAATTTATCCTCACGACATGCAAACTTAGATGCTCTTTGCCGACAAATTTTCAACGCGTGCGACATGAAGTCACACCAGTTATGCCTCACCTCGAATGAGGTAACGAGACTCGTTGTTCCCTCAACGGTAGCCTACCGATGCATGCGAAGCTAGCAACGGCTTGGTTTGAAGCCATCGGAACAATGTGAAGCCCCTCGCAATAGAAGGAAAAGCCGCGAGGTGACTCCAACCGCTGCCAGCATCGGGTGGCTGGGGCGCTAGGAGTTGAAATATCATTCCACGCGAAAGCGGGCAGACTTCCTCATGGTCTCTCTAAATTGAACTTACAGTACCGTACAGAAAGACTTAAAAATGAAGTTAACCAAGTAAAAGATTTGGGCATCAAAATGGGTGTACCGATTTTCCAAGTGCAAAACATGGTAAAGCAACATAATATCCAGCTATTCTCATCCAATTGCACGCCGATATGTCGGCCCGGGTTATGTCAACACTAGAAGAATTTGCCCCCCAGCCTGGAGGTATATTGACGAGGCTTTTCTGGATTTGACCGGCGTTTGCCATAAAGTATAGTGGCCCCCGAAATCCGGACATTAGTTTAAACTATGCTCTGAGCTAAATTAGAGACCGAAAATGAGTGAAAAGAAACGGAAGATTTTTACCGGAGCGCAAAAAGCCAAAGCTGTGTTAGCGCCGGTTGAAAATTGACCACTACCGGTAAAATTTTGACCAGTAAAATAGGCTGGAAAACTTGGAAAATTAATGTGCTGGGCCAAATCACCCTAGTCAGACAGTTACTGGTAAAACCCTCTCTAAATAGTCAAATTTCGACAAGCACCAACAGCATTATTGGCTCTGGACCTGGTTTCCTCCATAATCTTTTCGCTGCCCCAGGTTATGTCTTCAAACAAAACAGGTTGCTGGCTATTAAGGCCGATAACACATAGCCGCCATCTTCAGCGGGAGCAATAACTGCATCTTGGCCGTCTTGGAGAGCTGTCAGGGCTTGGTGTACGTCATCAACAGTAAGGCTTGGACAATCACAGCCTATAAGGATCGCATGGCGATACTGCGACAGGGCGTCACTAAAAGCATTCAGCATTCTATCTCCCAGATCGGCAACACGTTGCTCAGGCAGCACCAACGGATAATCTTTGGTGCATTGTTCGAAAAATGAATGGTTGATATCAGGAGTGCAGAAAAGCTGAACCTCGCACAATGGCTATTGAAACGCACGATCCAGCGCCAATCGAGCCAGTTGTCGGTGCGCGGAGACGGCTTGAGTTGCGGTCAGCGCCGGTTGCAGCCGAGTTTTAACCTGTCCGGATACCGGCGCTTTGCAAAAGATCAGTAGTACGCTGTTGGGGAAAAGAGTGGTCATAGCTCAACGCGCTTAGAATGGAACATATTCAAAGTCGCCAACAAAATACCAAGAAATACACTGAAACGTACAACTTTTTCCATCAAGATCTCCGGTAATAGCTGGCTACCAGCTCGTTAGGATCGGCACCAAAAAAATAACTGAACCGTAGCCACCACATCAGCAGGATGGTTTTGAAGACTCCATGTTGCTGCCAGCGCCGTGCTGAAGTGACGAGCTTGGCTGTCAGACAACACGGTCCGCCCAGCTTTTTCAGAAGCGTACTGATAGCAATATCTTCCATCAGTGCAATGTCAGGAAATCCGACAACGGCCTGAAAAGCCTGACGAGTCATGAATATGGCCTGGTCGCCGGTGGCGATGCCGGTCAGCCGCGAACGCCAGTTCATCATAAATGCGATCAGCTTGAAAACAGGCTGCGGACTGTCAAAGCTGACATCGAATCGACCCCATTGGTATCCATCAGTAACCGCCTGCAATATCAGGTGTATGGCGTTATCCGGTAAATGGGAGTCGGCATGCAAAAACAACAGCACATCGGCCTGCGCCCCCGCCACGCCGCAATTCATCTGCCTAGCTCGACCGCGAGGGCTCTGTAATACCTGATCGACCAGCGGTTTGGCGATTTTTGCACTGTTGTCGTCGCTACCGCCATCAACCAGCAATAATTGACAACGGTTACGTAGTGGTTGCAAGGCTTGCAACTTGATGACAATTTGACCGGCCTCGTTGACAACAGGGATGATAATGCTGAGTTGCGGTTTCATGATCGACTTGCCTATAAAGCGCCGCCGCAACTGCTGCCCTGTCCTGCCGTGCAACCGTAGCAATGTGCAGCAGTAGCAATTGCTGCACCGTTCAAAGTGTCCAGAGTTAAATCGCCAATATGCACACGCGGCTTGGCAACCACACCCAACGGCATGGACAGCATCTGGTTGAAGTCGCAATCGTAAACATAGCCCTGCCAATCGATGCTTAGCGTATTCAGGCACATTAGTTGGGCGAGATTGTCCTCGCGGAAACTGCTGCGTAATAAGTTTAGATACGCATCAAATCGCCCCTGACTGACCAGCATACTGCCGAAACGCTGGATCGGCATATTGACGATAGCGTAGAGCCGATTAAAGACGATGCCGTAATGCTCTAGCAAATGCTTTTTGTAGGCCTGTTCCAGGCTTTGTTGATCTGGCGGCAATACTGCATCTTGTGGGTTGTAAACAAGATTAAGCTGCAACGGACTGACCCGCTGACCATAACCCAGCTGGTTCAGGCGATGCAAGGCGGCTAAACTGTCTTTGAACACACCTTTACCACGCTGTTTATCGACATTTTCTTCCAGATAACAGGGTAGCGAAGCGGTAACTTCTACCTGCTGCTCAGCCAGAAACTCTGCCAATCCAACATAACGCTCATCTTCGAGAATAGTCAGATTACAGCGATCAACGACCTTAATCCCCTGGTCGCGCGCTGCCTTCACCAGATAGTGAAAATGCGGGTGCATTTCAGGAGCCCCGCCGGTCAAGTCCAGTGTATGAATATTAGCTGCCTGAGCTAACGCCAGCACCTGATCTAGCGTTTCCAAACTCATCATTTCGGTGCGCTTAGGCCCTGCATTGACATGACAATGTACACAGCTAAGGTTGCATAAATAGCCAAGATTAACTTGCAGTATTTCCAGCGATTTACGGAAAATGGCCGGAAAGTCGCTATTGGCTAATAGTGGTCGAGTGTCGTGCATTATTAATCCTTAGAAAACCAAATATTGCCGTAAAAGGCAGAAACTTGTTGGTTACTGTTATCAGTATCGGTCATCAGCGCCACCGCATCGATAGTGCGCAAGTCTTCACCGAACAACTTTTGCAAGTCGGCCTTCACATTGCGCTTTTCGCTATACCAGACGTTCAGTAAAGCTTCAGGACCACGCAGCGCCAGCATCATCGAGTGATCACCAGCAAAGGCATTGGGCCAGACACTGCCTTTTGCAGTATTGCTTGCCCTGACATAATTCATCGCCTTGGTCTGCCAAAACGCCAGACCGCCCTTAACCACCACATAAATACGGGCAGCGTAATCGTCACCGGACTTGCTTTGTTCATTTAGCCCTTCCAAGTGGTTGGTAATGCGCCAAGACCAATTCAGAAACGGCATTTGTTCCAAATCAATGCGCTGCTCTTTAAACAAGCCGGAAGCTGCGCCTTGGCTGTCGGCTTTCAACACCATGACACCATCCAGGGTTTGCAATTGATAACGGGTTTCGCCTTTAAAACTTTTATGTTCCCAGCCGTCTAGCCGGTTGCTGCTGAATTCACCCATCAGCAGCATAGATTCAGCAAGCAGATTCTGAGTTGAAAAAACCATCAATAATGCGATAAACAGACTTCTTGTTACGATTACCCGCCCACTCATTTAGTATCCATGTCTTTTAACCATGCAGGACATATTAAATTTACACGTAACGTTGATTGTGAAGGGTTATATTAGTTAGCGATGGACCGGCTGTCGGCGCGATTTAAGCCAGGCATCGACGCTTAACCGACCGCTGCCGCTCAACACCAGCGAACACAACAGCAGCAAATACATCAAAGGTAGTTTGTAATTCCCGTAGCCCTCGTCGGTAATGGCATAGCCTTTCCACAGCTCGGCGAGGCTGTGCCATTCGGCGGGAGAGTGCACGGTGGCAATCGCCACCACGGTCAATAGCATTAACGCCAGACTGAAAAATCGAGTTGCCAGACCTAAAATCAGCGCCACCGGCGCAATAATTTCCAGGCCGGTAGCCAATGCCCAACTGACATCGGCAGGCAACAGATTCACCGGAAACGGAAATGCCAGATCGGCAAACCAGTTTTCGCCGTTGAGCTTTTCCAGCCCGGCTTCGCCGAATTCATAAGCCAGCAGTAACCTCGGAAATATTGGCGCCAAGCCTTGTGCATTGCTATCGAACCACCGGGACAATTCACCAGGCAAAGCGCAGACGCGGTTGATCGTCGAAGAAATAGCGCAAGCGGCGCAGTTAGAGTCGGATAAAGAATGATCATTCATAGTGGATGTGCTTTTTTAAAATAGTTAAAGGATATTGGTACCGGTAATTGCGCCCTGGCGATGCAAATCGGCCAGAATATTTTTACCAAACAGCATCAGGTTTGATAGTTCTGAAGGGTTTAAGTCTTTACCCAACTCTTGCAATACCTGCGTTGCCGTATGCCCATTTTGTAAGTGCATTAACAAGCTGGCAGTCGCCGGATTGATGGAGATAAACTGTACTTGGTCGGCGACATCGCGAAATCCAAGAATGTGCGTGGCTAACGCTGGAGGTTCATCAGGTTGATAGGCCTGGTTGATTTGCTGCACCGGCCAAACGTAATACAACAGCTTAATAACCGGCGCAAACACCAACACCGCATCCAATATGTGTGTATCAGTGAGTGTTTCAATCACGACAGGCTCTGCCTCTGCAATCGATAGCACAAGCTCTATCCATTCAAAATGCGCCAGTTCGGCCAAAAATGGCGAATCGTCTGTGACCTGACGTTCGTTTTGCAGATACAGCATAAACTCATCGGGAATTTGCCGGTAATAAGGCGACACGCAACGATGTTCGGCTATAAAATCTCTGAGCAATCGCTGCCAAGCGGTTTCACCTAAAATCGCATAGGTAACGGGGAAACACGTTGTCAGGCTATCGTTAAATTTGTTGTACAGTAAATCAACATAAATAGCCGCGCCCTGCTGATCAAAACCTGTAGGTAAAGGCTGTAGCTCGGGGTTGCGTAAATGCGCTAAAAATTGCCGTTGTACTGATTGAAAAGCCATCATGATCTTGCTCCATCGACTTGCATGGCCGCGACTACTCCAGGTAATCTTGCGGCATTCCCTCCATCCGTGGAGGTCAGATCAGGAGGTAGGGCAACGCACGGAGCGGTTACCGAGGTAGAATCGCGTCCGGAACGCTGATCGAGAGCAATGCCTGAGCTATAACCGTAATACTGTTGCAAATCGGCAATATGCCCAACTTCCACCAACAAATCAGCTAACGGCGGTATATTAAAATCCCGTTCCAATAACGTCGGGAACACGCCGAACGTCTGATAAGCCAGCTCCAATAATTGCCAAACGGGGTCGCAAGCCGCTTGTCCATGCGTATCAATAATCATCCCTGACTTGTCCAAATCATGACCGGCAACATGCCCGTAAACAATCCGTTCACCCTTCAAACCTTTTAAAAAAGCGGCGGCATCGTAGTTGTGGTTAAGGCTGTTGACGTAAATATTGTTCACGTCCAAATGGAAAGCGCAATCGGCTTCTGTCAATACCGCATTGATAAAAGTCAGTTCGTCCATTTCCGCTAACGGCGGCTTGACATAATAAGAGGCGTTTTCCAGCGCAATCGGGCGCTCGAGAATATCTTGTGCAAGATAAATCCTTTCTGCAACATGACGCACCGATTCCTCAGTAAACGGGATAGGATAAAGGTCATAGTGATGCCCCTCATCGCTGCAAAAACTTAAGTGTTCGGTGTACAGCGCGAAGTTGTGTTCATCGAGAAAATCCCTCAAACGCAGTAAAAAATGTATATCCAACGGCTCAGGCCCGCCCAGCGATAGCGAAAGCCCATGCGCCACGAAGGTATGCCGTTCTGTGTAAGCGCGAAAAATCTTACCTAGTCTGCCGCCAATATCTATCCAATTTTCGGGAGACACTTCAAAAAATTTAATCACATCGGGAACACCCGATTCCAGCGGCTGTAAAAGCTCTCGTCGTAGGCCCAGCCCTGCCCCGTTAACAGCAAAAGTTTTCATAATATTTTTTAGCCAATTAAATTTGCGTTTTTAATATCTAAGTCCGCTAAACAGGTGAATCTGGGGGCTTTACGGAAAAATATCGGATTCAACACGCAAGCCGTCCAGCAACTTGTTAAAGCCGCTAAATAAATCGACCACAGCCATAAGCTCAGTTATTTCAGCGTCCCCAAGCCCCATTTTCTTAAGCACGGCTGTGTGTGCGTTAATGCAATATTCGCAACCGTTAGTGGCTGAAACCGCGACGGCAATAATTTCCTTGGTTTTTCGATCCAGTTTTCCAGAGCCCATGATCACTTTATAGCGATTCCAACTGGCTTCCAGGTAGGCAGGATTATTGGCCATAGCCCTGAACATGCCAGGGACGAAATCCATGCCAAATGTTTTCTTGATGTCGTTATAGATGGATATGACCGGTTCGCCGGCTTCAGATTCATCTATTAATTTGATGTTCGCCATATGTATTCCTCGGCAATTGCTAAATTACACGGATGTAATGAATGCAGAAAATGCAGGAGCATTTTTCTGCCCTGCCCTGCATTGCTCTACCTCCTGCATAACCCACAGGGATGTGGGGAATGCAGGGAAATGACCGGATCATTTCCTGTTCATGCAGTCGTCATTTTTCGGATTATAAGAGATAGACAAAGCCGCCTATAACCATTACAGGCGGCTTCGAAGCTGCTACATTTTTCCGCTACAACCGCCTTCCTTCATCTTGCCGCTACATCCGCCTTCTTTCATTTTTTCTTCCGGCTTCGCTGCACCGCTACAACCGCCTTCTTTCATTTTCATTTTATTGGCGCCGCATTTGCCTTCGCCACATTTACCTTCCTTCAATTTGCCGCTGCAACCGCCTTCCTTGCCTTTCGTTTTATCGGCTGCCGCCAATTGTTGCCCGGTGTTGATGTTGGACATCGCAAACGGATTTTCACCGGCTTGAACGGTGGGTGCGGCACTTAATAAAGCCGTAGCAATCGCACTGCCCAAAGTCAAAGATAAGGTTTTTTTGTTCATAGTAGATACTCCAAAAGTGATTAATGAATGTCAGGATAGTTATAACGACAAACGCCGTAAAGCCTTCCTACCTCATCAGTCGTGGATGATCCGCATTCCTTACAATTTTTTTTGCGCAATGACACAAAAGAACCAAACTACTCAGGTCATTTAATCGGTTTGTAAGGAAATTGTTTTTATTTCGACTTAAGATGGTTAGTAAAGAAAGCCATTTATCCCCATTGGTTCAAGTAAAGGAGATCAACATGAAACCACTCTTAAGCAAAGCCCATACACAAGATTTACTGCACACTCTCTACAGCATGGCGTTTTTGGTCGAAGCGCGCGATCCTTACACCGGCGGTCATTTGTGGCGAGTGTCGCAGTTTTCGGTTCGACTAGCGCTGGCCTGCGATTTCACCAAACAACAAGCCGTGATTGCCGGATTGGGTGGTTTTCTGCATGACTTAGGCAAGGTAGGAGTGCCAGACAGCATTTTGAACAACAAGGGCAAACTCAGCGATGCAGAATATGCGGTGATGAAAACCCATCCCGAACTGGGCGCTCAGGTTTTGCAAGGTCATCCGCTGGCACCGCTGGCGATGGATGCGGTGCTGGGTCATCATGAACGCATCGACGGCCTGGGCTATCCGGCCGGACTGACCGGTGGCGACATGTCGAACGCAGCCAAAATCGTCAGTTTGGCCGATGCTTTCGATGCGATGACCAGCACCCGCCCTTATCGTAAAGGCATGGCGCTGGAAGCGGCTGTTGAACAAATCGCCACGAATTTAGATACGCAGTTCGATCGTACATTCGGCCTGAACTTCATCAACCTAGCCAGGTCGGGCGAACTGGACGGCATTATCGGTCACAGTGATACCGGTATTCCGATGCACAATTGCCCCATGTGCGGGCCGGTTGTGGTGTTACATAAGCATCAGAAAGCCGGTGATGCGGCATATTGCCGGGTATGCGGCAATGGCTTTTCAGTGCAAAAACAGCATGGCGAATTGAAGCTGCAACCCACCGGAAAACTTGGCACCCCCCATGATTTACAAGCCAATATCGATCATGACCTGCTGGGGCGATTGCTCGAAGAGGCGCTGCCGTATCTCCCCGTTGACAGCAGCAACAGCGGCAGGAGCTGGCTGCAACGCTTGCGACGCTGGTTGTAATGTGTATCGACTGTTATGCCCTTCGGCGTTAAATCCGCCATCGCTTGCGAAATAAAAAAATTAGCTTGTAAGGAATGCCGTGATGGTACGACTAATGGGAAGTTTTGCTGTAGCAGGAAGAGCATCTTCATCCTGCTGTTTCCAGCCTTTATCGCACGCACGGATCGCGGGCGGTGGGGTCGCGCCACATTGAATCGGTGCGAACTTGATGCCCTTCTAGAGTAAGCGGGGCTATATTGAGCCGTTAAGCAAGACGCAGATGCGGCGAATGTGTGTCAATTAATTAACGAAATAGGAAAAACTTATGAGAACTTCAACAAATACATCTGGAATGTTATTGGCTACTGCGGTAGCGGCATTATTCATGAACGGCCCTGTGATGGCAGCAGAGCAAGGCGGCGCGCAAGAGGCGAAAGTTCATTGCGGCGGCATCAATGCCTGTAAAGGACAGTCCGAATGCAAGACCGCCACTAATGCCTGCAAAGGCCAGAACTCATGCAAAGGCAAAGGCTTTATCTCCACTACAGAAAAAGAATGCGCCGATCAGGGCGGCAAGGTTCTGGCAGCCCCCGCCATGTAAAGAACAGGTTTTATCATTAAAACAGGAGTTCGGCTATGCTATGGCCGGACTCCCCTTTTATCTACTACCGGGGAGACATCACTATGTCTAATACGGAGCAGCGACCCAATCTCGGATTTGGTCTGGGTCTGCGCACAGATCACTATGAAACAATCCTGGCCGATAAGCCACCTGTGGACTGGTTTGAAGTGATCACGGAAAATTACCTCGTTCCAGGCGGCAAACCGCTTCATTATCTCGATCGTATCCGCGCTGATTATCCGATGGTCATGCACGGTGTCTCGCTTTCCATCGGCGGAACCGATGCCTTGAATTTCGATTATTTACGCCAGGTTAAAACGCTGGCGGAACGGATAGAAGCAGCCTGGATTTCCGATCATCTTTGCTGGACCGGCGTTAACGGCGTTAATTTGCATGATCTTTTGCCGCTGCCTTATACCGAAGAAGCGATACAGCATGTGGTGAACCGTGTCAAAACGGTACAGGATTTTCTCGGTCGCAAAATTCTGCTGGAAAATGCGTCCAGTTATATCACTTATTCACATTCAGAAATGAGCGAATGGGACTTCCTCGGCGCGGTCGTGGAACGCGCGGACTGCCTTATTCTGCTCGACATCAATAATATTTATGTCAGCGCCCATAACCACGGATTTGATCCCCTTGTTTACCTGGACAATGTCCCTGCAAACCGCGTTCAGCAATTTCATATTGCCGGTCATCTTAACCTAAATAATATCATCATTGACACCCACGGCGATTCGGTGATCGACCCAGTTTGGGCGCTTTATGAAGCTGCATTACGCCGCTACGGGCCGGTTTCCACCATGATCGAGCGCGACGACAATATTCCGCCTTTTGGGGAATTACTGGCAGAGCTGGAGATGGCCAGACAGATCGCCGGTTCTCTGGAGTTAGCGGCATGACACTATCGAAACCATCCTCATCCGCTCTTACGCTGAGGGATATGCAACAGGCATTTCAGTCAGCCGTGTTGCATTTGCAGGAAACACCGCCGGACTTCGTCGTTGATACAGCCCAGGCATCCTCCGCAGAACGTTTCAAGGTCTATACCGAAGCCTATCGCTTACGCCTGATCGAAGCGCTCAGCGCCGATTACCCAGCCTTGAAGGACTGGCTGGGTGATGAGGGTTTTGATGCCATGGGACGCGCCTATATCGACGCATCGCCTTCCGATCAATTTTCCATCCGCTGGTTCGGACGCCATCTGCCGCGCTTTCTGGCGGAATCACCATCCTATGCCGGGCAGCCGGCTTTAAAGGAACTGGCGATCTTTGAATGGGCGCTAAGCGAGGCATTCGACGCACCTGAAAGCGCTTTGGCCGATTACAAGCAATTGGCCGCAATCGAACCGACTCATTGGCCGTCGCTAAGACTGCGTTTTCATCCGTCTTTGCGTAGGATCGATTTAAACGGCAATGCCCCTCAAGTGTGGCAGGCATCTAACCAGCAAGAACCACTGCCGGCGTTTACAACGAGTCCCGAATCACAAGCCTGGATAATCTGGCGTCACGAACTCAAACTTTTATTTCGTTCTCTGTCGGCTCAGGAGGCATTTTCCCTCGATGCTTTTATGCAAGGGCAATGTTTTGCACAAGTCTGTACAGGCTTGTGCGAATGGCTGGACGAAGAACAAGTGGTCATGAATGCGGCGGGCTTTTTACAGGCATGGCTGCGCGATGGCTGGATTGCGGATGTTGAGGTTAACTGCTGACGGTTATTCTGTAGGAGCGGCTTAAGCCCGCTCCTACATTCTTATTGCTGGTCGCCTTTTATCCTATCGCTAATGCGTTTGCGGGCGGCATCGGGTAATGAAATAGTCAGGCAGTGATTGTTAATGCTGGCCGCTGCCTTCTGTATAAACTGTAATTGTTTAAGGTAACGATGGCAGGTTTTGCACATTAACAAATGCAGCTTCATTTCCCAGCGTATTCGCCAGGGTAACGAGGTATCGAGGCTATTAGAAGCCAGATCTATGATTTGTTTACATTTAAGCATGGTTTCTTACTCTTTATCGAACCAGTGAGTGTCCAGGCACTGCCGGAGTTTCATGCGGGTTCGTGACAGGGTAACCCACAATTGATTAGTCGAATTAAGATCCAGAACCTTACAGCAGTCTTCACTGGATAAATCTTCCAGGGTACGCAGCATGAATAAATCAGCCATGTTTTTAGGTAGTCTGGACAGACAATCATTAAATACTTGCCAGAATTGTTCATTATCTAAAGATTTATCCGGAGTTGCCCATTCTACCAGTGAGACTTGCCAGTTTCCCTCTCCATCAAACTGATGAGCCAATAAATCATCGCCCATGTCTGTTTCGCTGAGCGTTGAAGTTTCGTGTCGGTTTTTTCGGAAGTGATCCATGATTTTATGCTTCAAAATACCTACCAACCAGGTTCCGACTGCCGATTGCCCGGTAAAGTTCTGAAATCCCTGAAGCCCGGCTAACAGCGTATCTTGTACCATATCTTCAGCCGTGGCTTCCGAGCGCACTCTCAGCAGCGCATAACGATACAGCATGTCGCCATAATCATTCAGCCATGTCTCAGGCTCAGGTGTTACGGACGGGGTCATAGGAAATCCTTGAAGGTTCTCTGAAACAGGCATTATAAGCAATAACCGGTAGTTCTTTAAGGAAAACCATGGAATTCAATGCCTAACTTCAGCACCTGGATGAAAAAATCGATAATCATGAATTACATCTATTGCTCGTTTGGGATGGGCTTGCCTTACATTATTTTATAAATACTCTGTTGCTAAAGGCGTCAGGTTTTACCCTTTTTTCCGACTAATGGATTAATTATCAAGGCTGCTTTTGTCCATTCACAAGCCCTAGATCAGGAGACGCAACCATGAAATGGTTATTTGAAGACTGGTATCACCTACTCGGTGCGCCCTGGGCGCACACAGCTCTGGTCGTTTGCGCGGCACTCTGCGGGACGTTAATCGGCGCGGAGCGGGAGAAAAATAGCAAACCCGCCGGCTTGCGCACCATGATCCTGATTGCGCTGGGCTCTACGCTGTTCACGATGGTTTCCTACCTGTTGGCGGGCGATGACGGTGACCATGGACGGGTCGCGGCGCAAATCGTTTCGGGTATCGGCTTTTTGGGTACCGGTGCAATTTTGCATGACACCGTCCGCATCAGGGGATTAACGACTGCCGCAACTATTTGGGTTATGGCCGCGATTGGTATGCTCTGCGGTGTCGGTTACGGCGGCGCGGCAATAGGGTTAACCAGTTCAGTGTTGTTGCTATTGATCCTGTTAACTTGGGTGGAAAATCGCTATTTGGGCCCCTGTTATTACGCTAACGTTGCGCTGATTTATGATGACGACGGCGGCAAAACCGGCGTAAAAATCGATTCGGTTCTGGAAGATTACAGAATTCCGCTAAGTTCAGTCAGTAAAACACTCAATGAGAATGGTATGGTCGAATTGACATTAATCTACTGCAATGCGCATAAACATCATAAAGCTTTTTTGATGAAATTTTCCGAAATGCCGGAAATCAAATCGATCAACCGAAACGCTTGATGTTTCCCAACGTGATCCTGGTGAAAGGCTCTTATTTTGGAACCCCGGAAAAGATTTCGGTCTCCGGGTGGAACGCATACCAGGCAAACCAGTATGTCGTCACTCCGGGCAATTCATTACCCTGTTGATCCAAAATGGTACCGGTGCGATATTCGCTATTGTAACGAATCAGTAGCTGCCGACCGTTGACCGTATCGGTGAAAGCGCCATTTGATTTTTTTTCCAGCTCGACAAACGGATAAACCTTGAAATGGCCATTGATTTCAATCCCCAGCACTTGCTCCTTGGGATGATAACGTTTGCTGGTTTTGGTGACCGGAAACATAAGCTGCGGACTATTAATATAATCGGTGTAGGGACTGTCGCGATAATCGCGAGCGTATCCGGTATCCGGCGATAACACCAGCGTATGGGGATGTCTGGTCTTCCAGTCCTGCCAGGTGGTATGGGATAGCGGAATGCTTTGCAGGCGTTGTCCTTTCAGCGAACCGCTGATGGCCTGCGCCATCAGTTGAGACCAAAGGGATAGCGTCTGCCGGTCATACAGCAGCACATCACTGTTATAGAGCAAGCCGGAAACGCCAAAGGTATGGGCGGTTCCGCCGATTTCGGCCAGATAAGCGATACCGCTACCGCACAAAGGACAGAAGGTGATAGCGACAGGCAGACCGTTGAAGCGATCGTTGACGATTTCATGCCAGTTGAGAATATTCACCGGATAAGCCTTGGTTATTCCTTGATAACTGATCCCGAGAACAGTGTCACTGTCCCGTAAATCATTGCTTTCTTTTGCCGTAACGAATTGGGGATTGTCTATGGCCGGAATGCCGTCTTTGGCAGGGCCGCCGCCGAATATTTTATCCGGTGGAATCAGAGCGCCCTCCAGATCAAAACTGTTTTTACTTTGAGCCGAGCAGCCGAAAGTCCACAGATTCAGTACCAGCATGATGATAAAAATGATGCGTTTGTTCATGGTAAGCCTCGCAGTTATTAGTATTGTCTTTATCGAATAAATTTTTATTGTCCCAAGGCCATACTCATAAACACAAAGACCGGCCCGAAAATTTCCCGCCGGCTGACTTTGCTGTGTTCGAAAGGATTCTTTGACCCCACGTTTCGAGCCGGCACTGTTCGTCATGAAAACGGAAGCCTCTTGAAGAGTAAGATGTAGTAGTAAGCTAATTGACCTTATTCCTTATCTGATTTCATAGCGGCTCCCTTCAACGACATATCCCTCTCCATAATTGTTGTAACACATCGTCCCGCCAATCTTGTGAGCGTTGCCGTACTCATCATAGGTATATTTAGAGACTTGATGGCAGGGTCTTGCCTGATGGGAATAGCGTTGAGCCGGGTAATTTGCATAATGGCCGGAAGGATTGTAACCCTGGTTATATGAATTTTGGCTGTAGCCGGGGGAATAGTTGCCGTGATGATTGTGTTGGTTATGATGCCCATAATCAATACCGTAATGCCCGCCATAATTACCGTAACCAAGATGTACGCCATAACCTCCTGCGTTTGCCGTTTTAATGGGTAGCAGAACGGTGAACAAGATACTTAAAGCTACCGCGAATGTTGTGACTAACTTTTCCATGATGAGCTCCTGAAGTGGAATAGGGTTCTATGATAAAGAAGCTATGCTGAATGTGATCTGAACTTTTTTAATAATGCCTGTAACCATAAGAGTGATAGGGATAATAGCCATAGGAATAACCGTAACCACGATACGGATAAGAGTAATACGGCGCATATCCGCAGCCGCTATAGCCACTTTGCTGATCGCGTGGCCACAGGTAAATAGCCTGGATCGTGATAACAGGCAATCTGAGCGACTTCTTGCCAATTATACGTTCGGTTTCTGCGCTGACTATCCCCGCTACGGTGATTTCCGACCCTTTAACATAGAGTGCCGGATCCAGAAACTCCGGGCTTTGAATGACAAACCTGCCTTGGTTAGGGGCATTTAACCGGAGACTGCCATCGCCATTAAGTGGAAAATACAATAGCTGAATGTTGGTTAAATGATCTTCGTTTTCCACTTCAATAACAGTGCCGCCCCAACGTACAGGCATATTCCGATAGCTTGAAATATTTTTAATGACGTCGGTCAACTGAACATCTACCGCCGGAGCCTTTTGAAGAGCAACCGGCAGGCTGGAACAAGCGCTCAACAGTATGGATAGCGTTAATAATAACCAGTTCATAAATCCTCCTTTGGGAGATTGTATGAGAGGAACACAAAACAAGCATGCCACACGCAGGTGTGCCATCGGTGTTTTTTATACGAGTAAAACAATCGGATTTATTATTAAGTCGTGATTCGGGGCTAATCCTTACAGAATATTTTTGGATGCTTGATGATTTGATACGCAATTCAATCATCTACAGTATTTCACCCTGAGCCACTCTTAACGCAAATTGCGCCTTGTTGTAGTCCGCTACAGCCTGTAAATAATCAATCTGCGCTTGCAGGTAAAACTGTTGCGACTGAAACACTTCAAACGGTTTTACGGTGCCCAGTTTCTGGCGCTCAATGCTTTGGCTCAAGGCCTCCGCAGTTTGTTGCAAGGCTTCCTTGCCCACGGATAACTGTTCGCCCGCGGCTTGCTGTTGTGCGCTTGCGGTCGTTGTTTCCTGCCGATACCGGTTTTTGAATTGCGCCAGTTTGTTTTGTTGCAGCGAAATTTTGCTGTCCCATTGCTTCAGGTCGCCGTTGTAAACAAAGCGTCCCAACGGGATATTCCATAACAGCGAGGCATTGACGTCGGACGTGTTTTGCGTTGGGCCTTGGTAGGCACCAAATGCGCCATTTTGTACGCCCACGGTCAACTTCGGCAGCAATAAACCTTCATTGGCGGTTTTGCGCGAGGTTTGCAAGGATTGCAGTTCGGATTTCAAACCCATAAATTCAGGCCGGTCGGTGTAGCCTTCAGTCCCGGTTGTCAAGGCAGTCAGCGCTAACGGGACGAGCGCAGTATCGGCGCTGACCAGCTTGACATCGGGGTTTAGATTCAACAGATTGGACAGCAAAGCGGATTTTTTTTGCCACTCCGCTTTGGCTTGCAGCAGGGCGATTTTCAAATGGCCGACATTACTTTGCGCCAGCAAATATTCGGATTGATAACGCAAGCCCACTTCAACCTGAAGATTGAGTTGCTGCGTCAGGATGTCCGCCTGATTGACTAGGGCTTGCAGAAACGTAGTTTTCAATTGTTCGGTCTGTAAGTCGAAATAAGCTTGGACGGCCTTGAGCAAGGCCTGATTTTTTTCGGCAATGCTGAAGTAAAGGGCGGCCTCGGATTTTTGCTGGGCGGCCAGGACACCGAACACGCCTTGATTGAAATCAATTTCCGCCCTAATGCCAAGGCCTGCCCATAAATTGTTCCTATCGACATCGGTAAATATCCGGCCGTCCGTATTCATGGCCGCGCCATTCAGATAATGCGTGGTGACTCCGGCCTGCACCGTCGGCAACCACCATTCCCTGGCTTTGCTTTGTTCGGACAGGGCTTGCTGATAGTGCAAGCGGTATTCCTCAACCGTTAAATTGTCCGCGCCCGCCAGTTTCAGCACGGTTTCAAGATCGACCTGAAAGGTTTCCCCGGCATGGGCTAGGGCCGGCAGCATAACAAGGGCGGCCAGTTTGATTAGAAAACGACGGACAGCTTTCATAACGATTTAACCTGTACGCTCGCACCGTCGCTGACCAGCTCTTTCCCTTGGACGATGATGGTATCCGCTTCTTTTAGCAACGGATTCAGCAGTTCGGTAGCCTGTCCGTCGCGCAGGCCGGTTTTTACTTCAACTTTTTTTACAATGCCATTATTGACAACATAAACAAACGATTGGCCTTTGATATTGCCGATGGCTTCATTGGGCACGGCCAATACCGTTTTGCGCTGGCTGTTTTGCAGCGCCACTTTGGCATACAGACCGGAGCGCAGTTTAAGTTCGGGGTTGGGTAAATCAATTTCCACTGTCATGGTTTTGGTCGTTTCGTTCAAGCCGTAAGCCATACGGGAAATGGGGGCTGAATAATGCGCTTCCGGCAATTCCGGAAACGCGATGTCCGCCTGGGATTGTTTGTCAACCAGCGCCACATTGGTTTCCGGCACATCAACCTGCACACGGATGGTTTGTAAATCCTGCAATTCAAACACCGGCAGGGTATTGGCGTTATTCATCCCGCTTTGGATTACTGCGCCTTTATCCGCGTAACGCCGGGTAATCACGCCGGAAAAAGGCGCTTTGACCGTTAAAAAACCAATTTGTAACAACACGCCGTCAAGCTGCGCCTTGAGGCTTTGGTATTCGGCCTTGGCTTTTTCCACATCGGTGATCGTCGTCAGTTGCGGGGTTTTTTGGTAAATGTCGTTCAGTCTTGCGTAAATGGATTTTTTGCCTTGCAGTTCGGCGCCAAGTTTGGCCTTGCTGCTGCGCAGCTCGGGATTGTCCAGCACGGCAAGGGTTTGTCCCTGCTGGACAAAATCGCCTATATCGCCGTGCAGAGTTTGCAAAAATCCGCTGGTCATCGCATACAGTTTAACGGTCTGATTAGGTCGGGCTGTTCCCGTCAGTTGCAGGGGGGCATTGAATGAATGCGCCTGCGGATGGCTGACCAGTACCGCTGGGCTATTCCCGGCTGCTGGGCTTTGTGCTTGGTTAGCGTCTTCGCAGGCGCTCAGTAAGGTCAATAAAATAGGCAGAAAAAGCGGGACTCGATTAGTTTTCATGGTGAGAGGCATTGTTGTTGAAGGTAAAAAACAGCACCGGCACGACAAACAGGGACAGACCCGTTGCCGCCAGCACACCGCCGATAATGGCGCGCGCCAAAGGCACATTGGCCTCGCCGCCGGTTTCAAGACCCAGCGCCATCGGCAGCAAGGCGAAGGTGGCGACGATGGCGGTCATGATGATGGGACGGAAGCGGTTGCGGACACCTTCTTTAATCGCCTCAAGCAACGGCATTCCTTGTTGATAAAGGTTATTCATTTTATCGACCAGCAAGTTGCTGTAGGCAACAGTAATGCCCACCATCATGATGATGCCCATCATCGACTGGATGTTGAGATAAGTGCCGGTGGCAAGCAGCATGGCGGTCACGCCGATCAAACCCAGCGGGATCACGGCGATGATAATCAACGGCAGTTTGAACGAACGCAGCAACGGCACAATCACCAGATAAACCAGCAAAACAGCCAGCGCCAGGCCAAAGCCCAGGTTGCCGAAACTGTCGTGCATGCTTTTGACTTCGCCGCGCATGGTGATTTTGTAGCCTTCGGGCAAGCCTTTCCGCAGTTCGGCCAATTTGTCCTCGATTTCCGCCGCCGCCGAACCGATGTCGCGGTCTTCGACATTGGCGAACACATCGGTGACGCGCTGAAGATTCAAGTGGTTGACTTCAATCGGCGCGGAAGTCAGCGAGGTTTTGGCAATGTTTTTTAGCAAGGTAATTTTCCCGTTCGTCCCTGTCAGCGCGATATTGTCTACCGCTTGCGGATTGTCCAGTTCCATTTCCGGGTAGGTGACGCCGACGAAATAATGATTGCCGTTTTTTTCATCGATCCAGAATGAAGGTTTGAAATTGACCGAAGAATTCAAGGCGCTGACGGTGTTCTTGACCACGGCATCGGCATCAATGCCCAACTGCGCCGCCTTGGTGCGGTCAATGTCCACTTTGATTTCAGGATGGTCGTAGCGTTGATGGATGCGCACGTCCTCCGTTCCTTCGACCTGTCCGACAATGTCGCGCACCTTGACCGCCAGTTCGCGGGATTTATGCAAATCGTTGCCGATAATCTGAATATCAAGCGGCGATGGCAGACCGAAATTCAACGCCGCCGTCACTATGCCGCCGGTATTGAAAATGAACTGTACCCCAGGAAATTGCGCCTTCAATTTGCCCCGCAAGCGTTTGACATACTCGGCAGTCGTAGTTTGGTAGCCTTCCTTGAGCTGGATGGCGATAGTGGCATCCTGAGTGCCGGAATTGGGCGTATAGGCGGCCGGCCAGTCGTTCAGCACGCCCATGTTGGCGATGATGAGGTTCACGTCTTTGCCGATTTCCTGCTTGATAAACTGCTCGATTTGGGTGATCGCAGCTTCGGTTTTCTCGATGCGGGCGCCGCTTTCCATTCTGACGTCGATGGAAATCTGCCCGACATCCATTTTCGGGAACAATTCTGTGCCGAGCAGGCTAAAACCCCACAAAGAAACCGCGAACAGGACGGTGACGATGGTCAATAGCCACCCGCGTAGCCGCAATACGGCAGGTATTGAATCGGCATAGGCTTCAGTCAGGCGATGAAAGGCTTTCTGGAAGCCCTGAAATGACAGTTTCATGTGCTTCAATTCATGGGTGTCCTCAGTCCTGACAATTTCATGTTTAAACAATGCCGCCGCCATGATCGGTACTAAGGTCATGGAAATAAAGCGCGAGCCGATCATCGCCAAAGACACCACAATCGCCAGCGGGGCGAACAGGTATTTGGTAATGCCGGTCAGGAATAAAATAGGAAAGAACACGATGATAATGGTCAGCGTGGTCACCAATACCGGCATGGCGACTTCTTTTGCCCCGTCATAAGCCGCCACCGACGGCGATTTTCCTGATTTCAGGTGTTTTTCGATGTTTTCAATCACCACGATGCTGTCATCCACCAGCAAACCGATAGCCAAAGCAATGCCGCCCAGGGTCATGCTGTTGATAGTATCGCCGGTAAAATACAACCCGATAAAAGCGAACATCACCGCCAGCGGAATACTGATGACCACAATGAGCGTCGCGCGGGCATTGCCGAGAAACAGCAGTAAGGCCAGCGACACCAGCACCAAGCCGATGACACCTTCCTTGACCAGACCGTTGATCGAATGGCGCACATAAATGGACTGATCCAGCACCACGTCGAGATTGACCGCCTTGGGCAAACGCTCCTTCAATTCAGCCAGTTTGCCCTTGATGCCTTCGACGGCGGCAATGGTGTTGGCGCCCGTGCGTTTGTAAACCGGAATATACACCTGCCGTTTGCCGTTGATATGCACGATATTGGTCTGGATGGCGCTGGCATCCTTGGCATAACCAATGTCTTTCAGAAAAATCGGCGCGCCGTCCGAGTTCATTTTAATCACGATGTCGTTGAAGTCCTTGACCTCTGGCAGCATTCCATTGGCGTTGACACTGTAATTCAAGTTGCCGATATTGACATCGCCCGTTGGGATCATCACATTGTTTTTCTGTACCGCTTCGATGACATCGGTTTGCGATAAGTGATAGGCTTGCAGTTTATCGGGATAAACATACATAAAAATCCGCCGCAGCTTGCCGCCATACACGGCAGGGGCGATCACGCCGGGTACCGCGCCCAGCAAATTGCGCAATTCAAAATAGGCGATGTCATACAGTTCCTTTTCAGACAGACTGTCGCTGCTTACCGCCAATAAGGCCAACGGTATCGAGGCAGTCGGATCATACGGCATGACCATCGGCGGGACGGTGCCGGGGGGCAGGTAATACAAATCCGACATCGCCAATGAGGTGACCTGCGACAGCGCGGTATTGGGATCAACGTCTTCGGTAAAAAAATCCTTGACGATACTGACCCCGATCATGCTTTTGCTTTCCTGCCGCTCAATGCCGTTGGATTGTCCCGTCCAGCGTTCCAAGCGGCTGGTGATGTCTTTTTCCATTACTTCGGCAGGCATACCGGGATACAGGGTCAGCACCTGCACGGCGGAGGTGTTGTAGTTCGGCAGAATATCGACCGGCAGCCGTTGTATCACCACCAGACTGATGACCGCGACCAACAAGGCGAGAACGATGATCAGGTGTTTATTTTTGAATGCGAGTTCTAACATGGGAATAGGCGATTATTTAAGTTGTTGGGTTGCGCTTTTTACACCAAAAGGGAAGTTGGGTTGGAACAGCATCAACCCAACGGGACTGTTTATTTTAACTTTACGGGTATGATCCAATCCGATGGCGCTAGGCAGGTGGTGTCCTTGCAGGCTTGGGCGCGGATAAGCAGGCGGAGATTTTCCATGCTGCCCGGAAGCGTCACCTGCACCGGAATGCTGATTTTTCCTTCATAGACTTTGATGTCGCCCAGCGGCGTGGTCATGACGCGCGCATCGGGATAGGCAGGCTTCACTTCCGTCTTGCCGGAGTCCTCGCGTACATCAACAGAAGTGGGAATCAGGAAATCGAGGCTCGCAGGATTGGCATTGATATGCCAGCCCCCGGCAATATCCAGCACCGCCGTGACAGTGAGACTATTACCCTCGCGCTTGGGTTCCGACGCACTAACCTTCACATGCGCTTTGGTTTCCATCGCCTGCTGCGCGGCAAGCGCTTCAGTCGGTTGCGGTGTCGCCTTTGTTACCGATGCCGCATGATTCAGCCTAAGCAACGCATGTACCATGTGCGTATAGCCTCGCGGATTCTCGGTGATGGCCTGCCCGAAGGCTTTAAGCAATCCTTCAGCCTGTTGCTTCCACGCTGCATCGTCCGTGATTTCATAAAGATCAAGCAAGGCCTGCGCCATCACCGCGTTGCCGGAAGGGATGGCCGAATCCTCGGCGTTCTTCATGCGCACCAGCAGTTGCTCGCTGCCATCGGTGAAATAATAGCCGCCATGCGCCTCATCCCAAAACAGCGGCTTAGCTTTCACTGCCAGTTCCTTGGCTGCTTGCAGGTATTTGTCCTCTTTGGTCGCGCGATAGGTGGACGCCAGCCCCTGAATCATGAAGGCATAATCCTCGAAATAGGCCGCGATCTCAGCCTTGCCGTCACGCCATGTGCGATACAGCGTGCCGTCTTTTTTCCGCAAATTTGCCAGAATGAAATCGGCGGCACGGCGGGCGGCTTCGGTATATTCCGGCTTCCCAATGCGCTGCCCGGCGCGGGCGAACGCGTCGATCATCAGCCCGTTCCAGACCGTGATGATTTTGTTGTCAAGACGCGGTTTGTTGCGCTTGTCCCGCATTTTGCGTAGCGCGGTCATCACGGCCTGCTGTTTCTTGACCGCATCTTCATAGGACTGGCCTTCTGCTTTCGCAATCCCGGAAAGCGGCTGCTTGAGATAGAGCACCTTGCCGTCCGTATGCTTGTGGCCGGGAATCTCAGGAATCTCCGCCAGCCCGTAATGTTTGGTCAGCCACGCGTAGGATTCGGCATCCAGCGCCTGTTTCAGTTCCGTATCCGTCCAGGCGTAATACGCGCCTTCCACGGCATCGGTTTCGGCATCGAGCGCAGAGTAAAAGCCGCCGTCCTTGTGCGTCATCTCCCGCAGCGTGAAATCAAGAATGCCTTCGGCGGTGGCGCGGCCTTCGGGCGCATTGGCAAGCGCGTAAAACTCCGTGTAGGCGCGCGCCAGCAGCGCCTGGTTATAAAGCATCTTCTCGAAATGCGGGATGCGCCACTGTGCATCGATGGCGTAGCGATGGAAGCCGCCGCCGACATGGTCATAAATGCCGCCTTGCGCCATATGTTCCAGCGTGCCGCGCACCATATCCAGTGCTGCGTTGTTTTTGGTCAAGCGGTAGCTGTCGAGTAGAAACAGCAACGCGACCTCATTCGGAAATTTCGGAGCCTGATAAAAACCACCCAGCCGATTGTCGTAGTAATTGCTGTAATGCCCGAACAACGCTTCGACTGCCTGTTGGCCCGGAAGGGTGCCGGCTGTATCGTTTTCCTGCTGCTTGATCCGGATGATGGCGCTGGTCAGCCGGTCGGCCTGCGCTTCTATGCCTGCCTGATCCTGCATCCATAGTTCGTGAATCTGCTGAATGACAGATGTGAAGACCTCCGGCGGGAAATAAGAACCGGCGAAAAACGGCTTGAGATCGGGCGTGACGAACACGTTGTTCGGCCAGCCGCCGCCACCGTGCGTCATGATTTGGGTGGCGGTCATGTAGACTTCATCCACGTCCGGGCGCTGCTCGCGGTCGATCTTGATGCTGACGATAGACTGGTTCATCAGCTTGGCGATTTCAGGATTCTCAAAGATCTCCCGTTCCATCACATGGCACCAGTAGCAGGTGGAATAGCCGATGGAGAGCAGGATCGGCTTGTTTTCCTTCCGCGCCTTGGCAAATGCTTCCTCGCCCCACGGATACCAGTCTACCGGGTTATGCGCGTGTTGAAGCAGATACGGGCTGCTCGAATTGATTAGTCTGTTTGCGGCGGCATGTGCCGAAAGAGAAAAAGCCAAAATTCCTCCGAATAAGAAAATTAGAGCCTTGGAAACACCTCTAAAAAACAATTTTTTTATGTGGCGGAATTCCGGCTTTCTGTTGTTCAGGTATTGGTTTTGACACTTTATCCTCCTCTTATTATCAGCCGGGTTATTGCGGCTTAAATGAGATGCCTGTAAATCTAGGCAATAGGACACGATTAAAGTTCTGCCAGCCATTAAGCATAATCCTTAATGGGACATATCCGGTTGCGGGTGGATCATGGTTTTTAAATTGCATTGCAAACCAACACATGGCAACTCGTAGGCGTAAGCAAACAGGTAAGCAGTGCCTATCAACAATCCCGCCAACAGCAGAGCTACGCCCCGATTAAATTTGAGTATCGGGTCGCGTTCTCCCAATAACATGGCGACACGCAGCCGCAGCAAAGAAGCACTGCCGTTCCCCGTCAACGACAAGACCGGCGCAGAGCATGACGATGTTAAATTCCTGCCTACCTTGGTCAGCGCACTGGCGAGCGCCAAAGGGTTGCCGGTCAGGAAGGCGCCTGTCGTATCGGCCCGGTTTTCAATCAGAACGGTCAGATGCTGAATTTGCCGGCGTAACGGGCGCAGACCGAAGCCGCCCGGGCACAGGCTGTGTACCCAAAACATCAATAGCGTGTCCCGGTGCTGAATATGCGCCAGCTCATGGGCTACCGTCGCGGTGACTTCCTGTTCGTCCAGGTTTTCGATCAGCCAGCTCGACAGCACGATAACCGGTGCGCGCCAGCCCACGGTAAAGGCTTGGGGGGCATTACACGGGTAGACGCGTAGCGTGACCTTATCTAAATCAGGCAAGGTTTTGCGCAATGCCGCTGATTTCGATTCATCCAGCGGCGGCATGTTATGGATACTGCGTCTGAGCCGGGTAGAACACTTTATATTGTTCAGCAGACGTACAATGACAACGGCACTGGCAAAGAGCAGAACAGCCAGTACACTCGCACCGGGCGGCTCGTGCCAAACGCGGCATTCCCGAAGCCAGCCGTGCAGACCGTAAACATCCAGCGCCAACAGCAAAAAAGACGGCCAGACGGTAACAGCGATTATCAGCGCCAGGGTCAGTGATATGCGAGGGCTTGCCCTGTTAATCATTTTTATGTCTCCGGCGTTGAATTTCTTCATACAAGGCATCGAGCAGTTCCGGGTCTTCGGCTTCCAGCGATCCGACCAGATGGCTGATGAGCGGCGAGGAGAAATCCTTCAGCAGTTGCCCCATCAGGCGGCCATACATTTGGCGCTCAAATTCGGTTCGTGATGAGGTCGGCCAATAGCGGTGGGCGAACTGTTCCTTCTCGACCTGGAGCAGGCCTTTTTTCACCAGATTGGTCATGGTAGACAACGCGCTGGTATAAGCGAGGGGCCGCTGCTTGCCGGCCGCCTCGTACACAGCTTTGACGGTCACGGGATAGGGCTCCGGCCAACTCCAAATGATGGTCATCAAAAACAGCTCCAGATCGCCAAGAAATTTCCCCAAACCATCCCGGTTTGGCCAAACGACAGATTTTTGCGAAGACATAGTTTCTCTCTACGGATAAGGTGCGGAGAGAATTTAGCCGCTTTGGCTAAGAATGTCAATCGCACAGCGATTTTTCATTGTTAGCAGCGATAACGTTTATTGGATGACGAATGGGCCGGTAACACCCCCTGAATGCCTCGCTTTAGGATTTTTTGCTCAACTGGTTTTCTAAGTGCTCACTATAACGATGAGCCGCCTTGCGGATGAACTGTGACTGGGTTTGGAAATTGCGGCAACGGTTATTAATGCACTTAAAAAAAACGATGTCCGGCAACCCGACCTGCAAATGATCATAATACGCTGCTGACAAACCAATACGTTAATGGTAAAAAAGACGGCACATTATCCACAGTGGAAATCGCAGGATAAATTTGATGCTACGTAATAGCCAAGAAATTCTAATCACAAAGAGATAAAGTTTTATGCAAGAACCGGAACTGGTGACAGTTCTGCCGCAGCGTATCAAAATCGACATTTTTCCGATTAATCGGTAACATAAGGCAAAGACATACCCCCTTTATTAACGAGCGCTGCCTGTTAACATTTAACTGAAATAATCACCTCTGGTCGGTATTATCGGCCTTCTATTTTGGCTTTTTCCCTGACTGTAACTTTATTTATTAAAGCAATGTATCGACTATCCATTATTTTACTGTCTTTGATTGCATTCCCCGCCCATGCTTCCGGACTGGCTCCCACGCTCGGCCAGACCGGCTCAGTCATCGGCATCATCTGTCTGGCGATGTTCGTTATTTCATACGGCTTCGTGATGACCGAAGAATTTACCGGCTTAAGAAAATCCAAGCCGGTGCTTATGGCTTCAGGTTTTATCTGGATTTTGACCGCTTACCTGGCGATACAACACGGCTACGGGCGGGATGAGAACAGAGGGCGGCTGATGCATGATTTGATGAATTATGCCGAGCTGTTATTGTTCCTGCTGGTGTCGATGACCTACACCAACGCGATGACCGAAAGAAACGTGTTCGAGGTCTTGCGCAGTTGGCTAAGCAAAAAACATTTCAGCTACCGCCAACTGTTCTGGATTTCCGGCATCATCGCCTTTTTCCTGTCTTCTTTCGCCAACAATATGACCACGGCCTTATTGGTCGGCGCTGTGGTGATGGCATTTGCCGAAGTCGATGCCAGCAGCGTTTAAACCCGATTCGCAAAAAGGGACTTTGACAGGATAAAGAGATTTTTTATTGGAATTCGCACTTTTGAAGTCACATTGCCCCAGTAGGGCCCCTCCTGATAATAACCTCCTGATAATAAGCCGAGCACAACCAATTTTAAATCTTTCATACAGACACTTCTATTAATACAAGGCCGTCTGAGTCAATCATCGTTCTCAGACCTCACAATCTTTCTTTGTGAAGGAAAGCGATTTTTTAGGCGTTGGATTAATGGGTTGCATTGCAGCTTCGTCATCTTTAATTTTCATCTCTTTGATAAGTACTTCAAGATTCTTTGCAAGAGACTTGAGAACATTCTCCGGTAAGTCAAATAACGCATGTTGCAATATACCCTGTGGCGGTGATGGCACTTGGTTTAGTAATTCAACACCTTCCGGAGTCAATGTCACTGTGACTACCCTCTGGTCCTGGCTAACGCGCTCTCGCAGGATCAATCCTTTCTTGGCCAGCTTATCGAGCATATTACTGGTGGTGGAATGATGAATCGACATGGCTTTAGCCAACTCGGTAACCTTCAATCCGGGATTTTTTGATAATTCCCAAAGCGCCCACAGCTGGGCGCTGGTAACGCCGCAATGCGTTTCGACCAATTGGGAATGTTGCTGGACGGCCTTAAAAATCAGTCGAAACTGTTTTAATACCTCATGCGGCCATTGTTTGAAGTCTTCGGCGTTAGTGGTTTCCAAAGCTGTTTTATCCATTGGGTTACGATTCATATTCAGCAAAATTCTCATTCAAAGGCGTCGTTATCAAGCAAACTGGTAATGTGGCCTGACGGATTCCAATTATCTCAAACCGGTTATTTATGTTTTCGCAAACATTGTTTGCATAAACATTATTATGCCGTTATTATGATGTCTTTGGCAATGCTAAGAGCAGATCAATCCATCTGTACAGTTGCCCAATCGCCCCATAAAGAGTCACAAAGACATTGAAATATCTATTGCGTATTTTGTTGGCAATTTATAGGTATTATGCGTAAACCAAGAAAGAGAACGTACAAGGAATACAAATGTTCAAAAGTTTTCTCTTCCGACAGTAGTCAATACAAAACAACATCAAGACACGAAATTACAATGTTTTCAAAAAATCAAATCAGACAACTTATTTACTTGGTTTGCCTTGTATTCGGCGTCCTACTGGCGTCCGGTTGCGAACAACGCAAACCAGTGCCTATAGATCAATCTTCGTCGACGACTGCTTAAACAAGGTAAATCGCCTTTAACTTTCCGGAAATACGCAATATTAGCCTAATACCCCGTCAAATTTGAGGCGGATGGTCAGACATAGGATTAATCGGATGATTTTAAAATTAAACGCTGTCACTCAATGCCTCGCCTAACCATTATTTTACTGTCTTTGCTTGCATTCCCGGTCCAGGCTTCCGGACTGGCTCCCACGCTCGGACAGACCGGCTCGGTCATCGGCATTATCTGCCTGGCGATGTTCGTTATTTCTTACGGCTTCGTTATGACCGAAGAATTTACCGGCCTAAGAAAATCCAAGCCGGTAATCATGGCTTCAGGTTTTATCTGGATTTTAACCGCTTATCTGGCGATACAACACGGTTACGGGCGGGATGAGATCAGAGGGCGGCTGATGCATGATTTGATGAATTATGCCGAGCTGTTATTGTTCCTGCTGGTATCGATGACCTACACCAATGCAATGACCGAAAGAAACGTGTTTGAGGTCTTGCGCAGTTGGCTAAGCAAAAAACATTTCAGCTACCGCCAACTGTTCTGGATTTCCGGCATCATCGCCTTTTTCCTGTCTTCTTTCGCCAACAATATGACCACGGCCTTATTGGTCGGCGCTGTAGTCATGGCCTTTGCCGGTGACAATGCCAAAAGCTTTGTTAATCTGAGCTTCATCAATATTATTGTCGCCGCCAATGCCGGCGGGGCATTCAGCCCTTTTGGCGACATCACCACGCTGATGGTCTGGCAATCGGGCCATGTGCCGTTCATCGAGTTTTTTCAGCTGTTTATTCCCGCCTTGTTGAATTTCGCGGTACCGGCGTTAATCATGCAGTTTTTTGTGCCTAACAGCCTGCCGCCAATTAACGAGCAGGACGAACAAGTCAAGCTTAAAACCGGCGCAAAACGGATCACCGCGTTATTTGTGCTTACGATTGCCCTTGCGATTGTCGGCGAACAGTATTTATTTATCCCGCCGTTTATGGGCATGATGGTCGGGTTGTCATTTCTAATGATGCTGAGTTATCACTTTCAAATATCGACTGCATTTGAAGGCCATTACGACATTTTTAATTGCGTGCGCGATTCCGAATGGGATACCTTGCTGTTTTTTTTCGGGGTGGTGTTCGCCGTCGGCGGCCTCCAATTCATCGGTTATCTCAAGCTAATGTCGCATACGCTTTATGGCGATATGGGCGCTACGGAGGCCAATATTATCTTAGGCATATTGTCTTCCGTTATCGACAACATTCCGGTCATGTTCTCGGTGATCAGCATGGAGCCTGACATGGATACCGCCCAATGGCAGCTGATCACCTTGACCACCGGCGTCGGCGGTTCGTTGCTGTCGGTTGGCTCGGCCGCCGGGGTTGCCTTAATGGGGCAAGGCAAAGGCTTTTATACCTTCATGGGACACCTGAAGTGGATGCCGGTTATTTTGCTGGGTTATCTGGTCAGCATCTATGTTCACTTGATGCTGAATGGCTAAATTTTTCCAACAATGCTAGCCTAGCCATGTAGGGAAGCTCACCATTTACGAATGCCAAAACGGGCAATCCATTTCAATCCAGCAAGACTAGATACCGAAAAGGCGCGCGATGCCCCCTACCCGGCTTTGACAGAATTGGAAATCGCCTATATCCGCCGCATTTTGAAAAACCGGACTCAGTCATTATCACCGAACAGATGCCATTCGATTAGACTCTTACGAACTTAACGAACTTCTTGCTGAATAAAACGAACAAAACTCATATATTCAATAACTTAATATGTTTATAATATGGGGTATTTACCATTTCTGGGCTTTGGGCAAAAATAGCCATATTGATATTTATGCAACTGAAATCTGTTTTTCTCTCAATTTTACCTAGAATCTCCGTCTTACTCTGGACGCTGATGATATTGTCTCCCTTATGTTGTTCCGCTTCGGATTTTCTTAAAGTGGATGGAACGGATATCAGGGACAATTATGGCGCGGGTAAAGATGTTCATCTTTACGGCACCAATCTGGGAGGCTGGAGGGTGCATGAACCCTGGATGTCGCCATTAGCCGGAGCATCAAATGAGTGGGATGCGCGAAATATTCTTACCGAACGTTTTGGCAAAGATGCTGTCTTGGATCTCTACAACGCTTACTGGGATTCCTGGATCACAGAAACCGATTTCAAGAACATCGCCGAAGCCGGTCTCAACTGTATCCGTTTGCCGATATATGCGCTTAACCATATGGATGATGAGGGTAACTGGAGACTGGACGATACCGGCGCCATTGATTTATCCCGGATTGAATGGACCGTAAACAAAGCGCTGGAATATGGGATCTACACCATCCTTGATCTGCATGGTGCGCCGGGTTCACAAAACGGAGCCCATCATTCAGGCCGGCAAAACGGCACTCTGCTTTATTCCACACCACTCTATCAGAATCAACTGGTAAAGCTTTGGGAAACCCTTGCCACGCGTTTTAAAGATAATGCCGCCGTGGCCGGTTATGATCTGCTGAATGAACCCTCCGAGACCTTTCCCGGAGGGATGGGGTCTGAGGTGGTTAACCTTTACGACCGCCTGTATCACGCTATCCGAACGATTGATCCCGACCATATCATCATTATGGAAGCTACCTGGTGGTGGGACACACTTCCAAATCCCCAAGAGAAAAATTGGGAGAACGTCGTCTATTCTTTGCACTATTATCAATGGCAAAACAATGAAGACTTCACGGTGATGAAAAATTCTGTGGATGGGTGGGTACAGGACGCTCAAAAATGGGGTTCAAAATATAACGTACCGCATTTCATAGGGGAATTTACGCTGTTCGGAAACGCCGAATCCTGGGATTACGGACTTCAGCAATTTACAGAAACCGGCAGCCACTGGACAACGTGGTCTTATAAGGTATTGGGTCGCAATAACTGGGGCATGTACACCACAGCAGAGCAAAACAGCAATGTCGCCAATATTGCTACGGACGATTTAAACACTATCAAATACAAATGGAGCCAGTGGAATACGCCGGAGTATTTTTCACCCAACCCAACCGTCATCAACGCCATGCAAAAAGCAACCTTAGGCCGAAACCTGAAGCGGCCCACTCAAGCCTTTACCGCTAAATCAGCCAACAGCCATGTAGTAGCCATGTAGGGGGCACACCGTGCAGCATTTACTAATGCCAAAACGGGCAAACCATTTAAATATCAATATTTCCAGCAAGATTAGACATCGAAAAGGGGCGCTATGCCCCCCTACCAGGCTGAAGACTGTCAATTAAGCCATAGGGTTCTAGGGTGAAAAACCCGAAAATTGACCGTTAGAAGTATAGGCCGAACGCATCAGCAAGTCTTCGAAGGTATAAAAGCCGGTATCGCAGGTTGCCAACAGCGATAAAGCGAAAGCTGCGCCGGTGCCGAATGCTTCGCGTCTGATTGATGAGTGAGCCAGGCGGACGGTTTGATGCGGGAAGCCGAAAATGACTTCATGCTCGCCAATAATCCCGCCAAGCCGTAGCGAGGTAATCTGTTCATCCTCCACGCCTAATTTTTCCGCGATCTTTAATGCCGTACCCGAAACTTCGGGTTTTTCCTTGAAATGCTGTTCAAGAATTTCTACGTCGGCGAAAGGCGCTATTTTGCGCAACAGGTTGGCCGCCGTCATCAAAAAATTGATCCCCAGGGTGATATTGGGAGAGCACATGACGCGCGTATCTTTTCCAAGGCTGTGGACATAATCCAGCTCGCTTTCCGAATAAGCGGAAATCGCGCTGACCAAAATAAGGCGCTGTTTACGCACCGTTTCGCCATAACGGCGAACGGCTTCGGATGAGGAAAAATCGACTATCGCGTCAACCGGATGCCGGTCGAATAGTGCCTCGAACGATTGCTCCCCCATCCCAATAATGGGAATGTCAGTATCCGGATGCGTTTGAGCCTGTTCACGGACGGTGCGCCGTGCAATCCAGCACAGTTTAAAACGGGGATCGGCGCTCAGCACATTGGCAACGGCTTTGCCCGTTTTGCCGTAGCCGATCAGGCCGATACGTATTTTATGGGGCAATGGAAACCTCCTTTGATATATATTCACTCGCAGAAGTACGTTTAACCCAATCGCAAAGATGCACTAAGCAAATAAGTTTTGCGGAAAAGTATTTTGTATCAACTGTTATTTAAAATAAAAACATTAACGAAATCATTACCATGGCGACTAATTTTACACATCCATCGCCTATAGCTTAACTTTTCGCTCGCGTACCAATGCGTTGCGTCACTGCTATTAAAGTTAAGCCCAAATGGAGTACAAGGCTGGCCTTGTACTAACCGCGCCACAGTGCAAGGCCAGCCTTGCACTCCAATCGCTGGAAATGCGCAACCATTAACTTGATGGCAATAACCTAGCGCCTGGAAACGAGACAACGAAACAAATCCGGGCCGGACCAATCAGCTCATATTTCCGTTAACCAATAAAATTGATAAGCCTGCAAAACGATCCGGCGATCGTACTGGGCGGGACTTCTGCCCGTGTACAAATCGACAAACTGGCCGTAAAGATTAATACCCCGGCCACTGATGACATCCAGGTCAAGATACTGGGGATTGGCGTCGAAATTGGCGACCACCAGAACTCTTTCCGACGGCCGCAAATGATTGAAGCGGATAAAACAGAGCAAATGCTCATTATCGACGTCAAGTAATTCGCGGTTGTTGAAATCGGCGAACGCCGTCGTTTCCTTGCGGATGGCGATCATTTTTTTCAACGCGCTGAACAGGCTGTATTCCACCGTGCCTTGTTTTTTTCGCAATTCGGCTCTTTCCCAATTGATCTTGGGCCGGTGAATCCAGCGGTTGTCGCCGCTTTTACTGGGGTCGTCGCGATAACTGTAGTCGTTGACGACGCCAAGTGCGTCGCCATTGTAAAGCAGCGGAATGCCGCCGAAAGACAGGATCACACTATGCAGCAACAGGATTTTATTGACTGCGGCGGACATCATCGCCTGATCGCCGCTTTCCGCTGCCGCTTCCAGTCCCGCCAAGGATGCAAGCGAGCCGCAAATGCGCGCGTCTCCGGTTGCGTCGTTGCGCATGAACACCATCCCCCTGGCCGACGAAGCTTCGAATTGACCGCTGAAATAATCGACCAGAAATTTTCGGTGCGCGAAAGGTTCGTAATCGGCCGCCCGGACATCGTTGTCGTCGAAACCGAAGCCGATGTCGTCATGGCAGCGCACATAGTTGAGCCAGGTCGCCCGTTCCAGTTTGGCGGGCAGATTTTTCACGCCCTGGTAGAGCAGTTTGGCGTTGGTGGTGGCAATGCCGTCCCACAGCAACGCCATCAACGTGGCGTTGTAGGCGATTTCGCATTCCTTGGCGATAATGGCGTCTTCGCCGAAATACTTGATGACCTCAACCGGCGCGACGATCGCTTCGGCAATAAACAACACGCCGGGTGCGGTCACTTGGCAACAGTCCTTCATCAACTGTAGAATCAAATGCGCATTGCGCTCGTTCTGACAGGAACTGCCGATTTTCTTCCACAGGAAGGCGACGGCGTCAAGACGCAGCACATCAACCCCCTGGTTCGCCCAAAACAGGATAATGTCGAGCATTTCAATGAACACCTCGGGATTGCTGTAATTCAAATCCCACTGGTAGTCATGAAAGACGGTCATTACCCATTTTTGCATGTCCGCATTCCAGATGAAATTGCCCGGATCGGTTTCGGGAAAAATCTCCGGCATGCTTTGTTCGAACATATCGGGAATTTCCCGGTTATCGAACATGAAATAATAATCCTGATAGCGGCGCTCCCCCTTGATCGCCTTTTCGGCCCATTCATGCTCGTCGGATGTATGATTGAGCACGATGTCCAAAACCAGCAGAATATCCCGTTTCCTGAATTCCTCGGCGACCCGGCGCAAATCATCGATGTCGCCGAGCCTGTCGTCGATTTTCCGAAAATCGCTGATCGCATAACCGCCGTCGCTTTTACCGGCCGGACACATCAAAATCGGCATGATATGCACCATGTTAATGCCCAGCTCCTGGAAATAGGGCGTCTTATCGGCCAAATCGTCCAGATTTTCCGCAAAACCGTTGGTGTAAAGCGCCATGCCGACCCACTTTTGCGACAGGAACCAGTTATGATCCTGTTCGCGCTGGATGTCGACGCTCTCCAGTTCCGCAGAGCGATTGATATAGCCTTTGGCCATGGTTTCCACCAGGCGTTGCATTTGCGGCTTAAAGTCCTTGCGGTGTCCGTAGAGGTTAAAGAACAGCGAATAGATGGCGTAAAAATTAGCGCCCAGCCGGGTGTAAAAATGCCGCAGATCCTGCCTGCTGATTTCCGGTTTTAAATCGTCCAGAATGGCATTCAACAGCGAGTGGGAAACTTGTTCGTACATATATCGTTATCCTAGGCGTGTATGTTCGCCCCAATGATTTTTGAAAAAATTTGTCCACGAAAGACACGAAATAAATTCAGTATGCTCAATTGCAAAGTCATTTATCCCACCAAGCCGGACGGGGTATGTACCCCGTCCGCATCGTTTTTCTTTATCCACGGCATGACGACTTCATCAACCATCGTGAAACGTTTGCGACGGGGTACATACCCCGTCGCGCCCCAGGGATATGATCAGCAATAACTTCCCGAAACCTGAACTCATCGTTCCCACGCTCTGCGTGGGAATGCAGCCTGAGTGGGAAACTTGTTCGTACATGGCGTTATCCTAATTGTGTAAGTGCAACCGGAAAAATGATCGAACAGCACTTCGGCGAAAATATTTATTGTTCATGGTCTTGCTCCATCCAAACCTGCGTGCCGGGATGATAATGGGCGACGCCCTCCAGTATCCCGGCGCTGTAATTGCCGTTCATGCCTAAAAAACCGCCCTGCGCCAAATAAAACGCCGCCATCGTTCCCTGTTTCCGGGCTTGAGTTTTGGCTTGTTCGACAACATCAAAGTCGGCGTTGGCGACCAATACCGACTGAATCGCACTGGCGAGCACCGGCAAATCGTTACCGCTGTCGCCGGCGAAAACCGTGTCGGCGTAATCGAAGCCCCGATGCCGCATTAAAAATTCCACGGCATGGAGTTTCGTGGCGTGAGCGGGCAACACATCCAACAGGCCCGTCGACGTCGCTTCATCGACACTGTAGATTAAACTAGCCGCCACCTTTTGCGTTTCAAGCCGCCGCAACATTTCCCGTTGCAGCGCCTTGATGTCAGTCTGCAACGGCAGATAATAGCTGAGTTTGTAGCGGTTTTGCTTGGCTGTTTCCTGCAGACGCAAAGACGATAAATCGGTAAACAACGGCCATAAGTCGTTTGTCGTCAATCCCCGCCAATCGGCGGCGATGTCCTGCTCCCACTCAGGCCAATGCCGCCATTTTCCGGTACGCACTTGGTAAATAGTCGTGCCGACATCGCCGATGACCCAATCGGGCAACGGCAGCTCGTATTCCCGGATAGCGTCTTCTACCAACTCCCGGTGCCGGCCGCTGACATAAGCCAGGGTCACTTCCGGGCGGGCAACCAGCCGCTTAAAAGCCGCCCGCGCACCGGCCGATTCGGCTTGCCTGCCGTTCGGCAGCAGGGTGCGGTCGAGATCGGTACAAATCAGAATGCGCTTGTTCATGGACTATGGACTCTGTTAGCGATTGAAGAAATCGTAATGCTCGATGGCTTCCAGTATGCCCCAGGCATGCGAACCCTCGGCGAAATAGACGTGCCCGGTATCGCCCAGCATGGACAACTCCTCGCAATGGCGATTGGCGACCACGACCCCGAGGGTGTTGCCGCGCAACATATCCTCGTCCCCGCCGGAACCGCCCGTAGCCAGGATACGCTCCAGCGGAATGCTCCATTGCCGGGCAATATAACGCAATGCCTGCCCTTTGGAGGCCCTGGCCGGAACAAAGTCTAAAAACTGGCCGAACGAGAGCGTCGCATTGACCGACAATTCCTGCTGCCGCAGCAGCGTAAGGATTTCTTCCATCGGCGGTGCGCTATTGCTGTCGTAAAGATAGGAAAGCTTAAACCGGCTCTGTTCGCTTTTGGCTTGCAGTGTCAGGCCCGGCAAGCCGTCAATGACACGGCGCAGCACTTTGGGCGTCCACAAATGATCGATATGGGACGCCCAGGCAATATCGGCGATCAGTTGCGGCGCATAGTAGATTTCAGTGCCGAGACTGGTGATTAAAATATCCGGCATCGGAATCTTGTGTTTTTTAAAAACCGCCAGAACCGCATCCAGCCGCCGCCCGGTGGCGATGCCGAATAGAAGTTTCTTACGTTTTTCCCGGATAAGTTTTACAAATTGCTCCAATCCTTCGGCGTCGCCCAACAAGGCATTATCGATAGCGGTAAAAATGGCTTGTTTCCGGAAGCGGCCGGTTTTGGCGAGCGGCGGGGTTTTCGGGAGTTGCCCCGCTTGCTGCGGCAATGCCTGAATCTTTCGCAAATAGGCTTGCGCATGGGCGTCCCAGGAATAATACCGGGCGACGTTTTTCAAGCCATTTGCGGAAAACTCCCGCCAAAGTTCCGGATTTTCGAGGATAGTCAACAAGGCCTCAGCCATCGCCGCTTTGTCCACCGGGTCGATCAGCAAACCGTTACAGCAATTGCCGATGATGTCCACCGGACCGCCGTTTTCGGTGGCGACCAGCGGCAGGCCGCTGGCGGCCGCTTCCAACAACGTCAGGCCGAACGGTTCGGTCAGGGCCGGATTGATGAACACGCCTCCTGACAGTGCGGCAAGGCGATAAATGTCGGCGACCTCGTCAGCCGAGTGGTGTTTCGGCAGCGCGACCCGTCCGTAGAGATCGTAATAATCGGCAACCAATAACAACTCCGTCAAAACCCCTTGCGGACCTTCGCCCAACTCCCGGATGTCTTCGCGATTACCGGCGACGATCACTAGGTTGGCTAACTGCTGCAAACGCGGCGATTCCCCGTAAGCTTCCAACAGTCCGACGATATTTTTCCGTTGGTCGGGCCGGGACAGCGCCAATATCATCGGCTTATCCGGTTCATGCAGCGGCATCTTGAGGTTGTCGGCAAAAGCAATGCTTTCGCCGGCGGAAGCGGGCGGATGAAACATGTCGAGATCGGTTCCCGGCGGGACGACTGCCATCTTGTCCGGCATGTAGCAATCGTAAAGCTCGTATTGCTCTTCGATTTCATTGCGGGTGCTGGTAATCACCAGGTCGGCGTCGGTCAGCGTATCCTCTTCGGCGCCGATGCGGCGCGACATATGATAGCGCTGCTCGATAGCCTCCATCGGCAAGCCCATGGCCAGCAGCCTGCGGCATTTGTCGCGTCCCAGGGAATGGCCGGTATGGATTAACGGCAACCCGGTCCAATGCGCAAGGCGGACGCCGACATAGCCGGCGTCGGCATAATGGCTGTGCAGAATATCCGGCCAGCGCGGCTGGCGGTGCAGCCACGCCAGTAAATTATCGGCGAAACTGTCCAGATAGTCCCATAGCTCTTCTTTGCGGATATACGCTTCGGGTCCCGCTTCGATTCGGACTATTTGCGCCTTTTCCGACAGCAGCTCGACGAGCTCTGCGTAATCGGGGCCGACTTCGCTGTCAATTATCCGCCGCGTTACCAAATCCACGCGTCCGACATTCGGCTGTTTTGCCAGCGCGTTAGCCAGCTCAACGACATATTTGGTTTGTCCGCCGGTGTCCTCGTCGCGTCCCAATTCCAGGCCGCTGCCCCGGATCAAGCCGTGGATGCTGATTAACAGGATATACAGCGGCTCGCCATTAGTGTTTTCATTCATTGTGAATATACGGTGTATTTAAGACATGCCCCAACGCTTATCCAAATAGAAACCGTCAGCAAACAAAGCGGATTCCCCGGCTACCGCGGCCACATTTTCGCCGATTATGAACTGCGGATTTCCAACTTCGGTAATTCCGAGCCACATTCCCATGTCGCCAACCGTCTACAAACAGGTTCGTGTTGCAGCAGATTAAAGCTATAAACCTGTCGATTATAGGATTAAACACATTAATTCTTTCTTAAAGCACAATGCTCATCCAAGCCTTCATAGCCGCGAATGCGTTGTCAAAACGGGAAACATAGCGCTTCCACCAAAAACCCAAATAAACAATAGTCTGCGCCGGATAACTTGTTACAATTGAAGTTTACCCTATTCTGTAATTTAACCTCCGCCGGAGTCTACCCATGGAAGCTTATCCTTCTGAACTCCTACTGATCGTATTCGTTGCAACGCTGGCGCCGCTCCTTGCCGAGATACCCACCGGCTTCCGCTTGCCGGTTGTCGTTCTTGAAGTCGTTTTGGGGATACTGATAGGCCCCCATGCATTCCACCTGGCCAATCCTGATGGCATGATCGCCATGCTGGGCGAGCTTGGTTTGGCTTTTTTGCTGTTCCTGGTCGGGCTTGAAATCGATTTCGGCAAGATTCGCGGCAAACCCTTGTCATTGGCGGTAGGCAGTTGGTTTATTACCTTCCTGTTGGCTATCGTTTGCATGTTTTTCTTCAATGCCATCGGACTCATCCAAAGTCCGCCTTTATTGGCCGCAACCGCCTTATCCACCACCGCTTTGGGTGTGTTGGCGCCCATCCTGCGCGACCGGGGAGAACTGAACACCGATTTCGGCAAGTACATCGTGGCAACCGCCGCTGTCGGCGAGTTCGGCCCTCTGGTGATCATTTCGTTGCTGCTGATCACCACCCATGACACTTTTTTACATACCCTGTTTGTGGTGACTTTTATTATCATCTCCTTGGCCGTGGCGAATATCGCCCTGCACATGCGTTCATCGCCATTGCTCGATAAACTGGCGCACACCATGCAGAGCAGCGGCCAGCTGCCGGTGAGAATTTGTATCCTGTTGCAGGTCTTGTTAGCCACGCTTGCCGCTAAATTCGGCCTGAATATTGTGCTGGGGGCATTTACTGCGGGTATGGTGGTCAGACTCGCCATTAAGGGCACAGAGGGCGAGCTGTTGCAGCATAAGCTGGACGCAATCGGTTACGGCTTCCTGATCCCCATCTTCTTTATCGTCGCGGGCATGAGGTTCGAACTTGGCGCCCTGTGGTCTACCCCGCTCGCCCCGATACAAGTCGCTCTTTTGTCGGGTTTGCTGGTTCTGGTTCGAGGCGTTCCGTTGTTCTTTTACAAGAATGAGCTGACTGCCGAGGAAAAAATTCCTTTCATGTTTTATTCAGCCACAGGGTTGCCGCTGATCGTCATCATCAGCGAAATCGGCGTTTCTTCGGGATTGATGCCGCCTGACAGGGCGTCAATCCTGGTCAGCGCGGGTATGGTTTCGGTGTTGTTGTTCCCCGTGTTGGCCGTAAAACTGCGCGGGAAATTCGTTTTGCCTTGGTGATGAAATGACATTGACCAACCTTATCGCCGAGATAGCATTTTTATTTTGAAACCGCTTGTTCATCTATTTTCGTATAGCGCCTGGAAGCAACGCCTGGTATTCTGGCTGGGCGCAATTATTGTCGGCCTGGTTATCGTGATGATGACCCTGCTTAGCGAATGGGCGGCGCAAACCTACCGCATCCTTGCGCTGCAATACCCCTGGTTTCATTTTGTCATCCCGCCCGTCGGACTGGGCTTTACCGCATGGCTTACCTTTCGTTTTTTTCCAGGCAGCGAACGTAGCGGTATTCCGCAGGTTAAAACCGCGCTGGAATTTACCGACAACCTAAAACAAACATGCCAATTAATTTCCTTAAAAATCGCTGTCGGAAAAATGTTCCTGCCGATCATCGGCTTGCTTTCCGGGGCCTCAGTCGGTTTCGGCGGCCCCGCCGTGCATGTCGGGGCCTCCGTAATGTTGTCACTCGGTAGGGTGATTAAATTTCCGCCTCATTATTTGGAAAGGGGGTTGATCCTGGCAGGAAGCGCAGCCGGTTTTGCCGCGATGTTCAGCACACCGTTGGCGGGCATCATCTTTGCCATTGAAGAAATGGGCCGAACCTTGGAAGAAAGAATCAGCAGCCTGGTATTAACCGCCATTATTTTTTCCGGCGTTACCGCCTATGCGTTATTAAACAGCTACATCTATTTTGAAGATGAATCGCTGATCATGCCAATGGGGCAAAGCTGGTTTGCTATACCGTTATGCGGGATTATCGGCGGGTTTCTGGGGGGCTTGTTTAGCAAAGTCACTATTTTCGGCAGCCGATTGCTCAAGCGAACCGGCATCTCGATGGTGGTGATCGCTATAGCCTGCGGCGGAATCATCGCTACAGTGAATTATTTTTCCAATGGTGCGACCGTGGGCACCGGTTATCAACAAACCAAGGCCATACTGCACAGCGCCCAATCGATGGAGGCTTCTTATCCGTTCCTGAAAATGCTTGCTACGTGCGCCACTTTCTTTAGCGGCATACCGAGCGGTATTTTTGTACCGTCGCTTGCAACAGGGGCTGGGGTAGGTGTTGATCTGGCCAACTGGTTTCCGATAGCGCCGATGTCGGTGATGATCTTACTGAGCATGACCGCTTATTTCTCGGGCATGCTGCAAGCACCGCTCACGTCATTTGTGATTGTGATGGAAATGACCAGCAGCCATGAAATTATGATTCCGCTGATGGCGACCGCTTTTTTGGCCAGCGGGACATCTAAAGTCATACATTCGGTACCGTTGTACCTTGCCTTGTGCGAAGCCTATAGGCTGCCGTCCATGCGTTCGGCATGATAGCGATTCGATTAAATACATTATCCGGGAAGTAGTTATGGCAACTCAATCTATTACAATAGCGCGGATTTATCTTCGGGAAGGCGAACATCTGCTAGGCAGAATCGTCGATTTTTTGCACGACGAAGAAAAAGCCTTAGGCATCACGGTATTCCAAGGGATCATGGGGTTTGGCCCGGACGGAACACTTCGCACCAGCCATCTACTAACCTTGTCCCTGGACTTGCCGCTGGTCATCGAATTCTACGACTTGCCTGAACGGGTCGAGAGCGTAATCAACCATCTTCAAACCCAGATGGGGCTGTCTCATATAGTGAGCTGGCCGGCGATTAGCCATATCAGAGATCTTTGACTTTCTTGAAAGATGTGCTTTGCAAGCCTGTTATTTTGCTTCAACGACAACAACTGCATTACCCCTTTCATCGGTACGGCTCAGTGAACCACGGATCGTGCCCTTTTTGCGATGGACGGTAATCTTGCAATAGGCAAGCGTGATGGGCGTCGAGTTGGAGAATGTATCGACCACAACACTGACCACCTCATTCGGCTGAAGTGCATTAAATGATGTTGTGGCTAATGGCGTACCATCCGCTTTAATGATTGAAATGGTTCCGTTGCGGGGTGCATGGAATACATTCACGACATTACAACGAAAGGCGCTTAAAGGAGCCCCAGGATTCGCTGTGGCGATTTCCACCATCGGTGTAAACAGAACATCATTAGCCGAGACAGGCGTCGCAAGGAATATAAATGCGGCAAAGATGCCCAAAAGCACAAGTTTCTTCGTCTTCATAATTAAAACCCTCTCTACTTACAATAAAACGATATGTGTGTTGCCCGCTACTCTACGTCGTAGGTTCCAGAGCGGTTCAAGTCGGCAAGCTTTTCAAGCTCCTCTTTTTGAGTCAAATCCACCCCGACGCTGACTATAAAGCTGGTCACAGCTTCAATATCCATACTCGATTTTACAACCTTTGACTGATGTACAACAACCGTGAACCCTGAAGTCGGGTTTGGCGAAGTGGGTACGTAAACAACCAGCATTTCGCCCACCTTGTTGGTGACATAACCCGGCACCCATAAGCCTTCTTTGGGGTATTCGATAAGAACAATTTCTTTGGCGACGCTTTTTTCCTGGCTGCCGAGCAGATTGACCAGTTTTTTACTGACCCGGTAAATCGTCCTGATCATTGGAATCCGGTTAATCAATAATTCCAACTGATGCAGCATCCACATTTTTTCGGATACGGTGACCCGATAACCGGTATAGGCAATGGCAATAAAAGACAGCGTGAATGCCAGGACAGTCAAAAAGATATTGTTGGAGTATCCGTAAACATAAATAAAAAAATCCCTGAGGATGGTCTCCAAAAACACCAGGACCTGCATGACAATAACGACCGGAATGAGCGCTAAAATACCGACGATAAAATATTTAAGACTTGATTTAATAAAACTAAGCATATTTGACTCCTGATTCTGTTTCAATATAGGTTATGCCGCAAATGCCAATAAATTAACTGCGCATTAATTGCTCTTTTATAATTTTGCTGTCAGATAGCCCAAAATCGCCCCCCATGTCATCATAAACATTCCGTGGAATATTATTTCCAATTCAAACCTATAGCCCGGTAGGTCGAGCATGCTGTTTATGCCAGATATCAACATGCGTAAAATGTCGGGCAACGAAAAGATGTTACCCGATCTACTAGGCTTTAAAAAATCCCAGTGCTTGGCCTAAAACCACCTTTTGATCCAAAAGCGACGCCCCCAATACAAAAATAAAGGGAAGCCTCCCCACCAGAGTAAATCTTCAAGAGACCCGCCAAGGCCATCGCCGTTATAAGGGATGACAAAAAGAATAACGACGGCTATCCATAAAGCCGATAGCACAGAAGCAATTTGGTCGTTTTTATTTAAACTCTTAAACCAAGATTGTTTTTTATTCATAGTGTTACCCAATTTTTTGAAGTTGATATTACCGCTTTAAAGGTTACTCTTGCTGCAAATACAGCGCCGACAGATTAAGGATATAAATGATGAACATGAACAGACTACCCCAACCTACCGTCTTGAACAAACGTTGTGACGGCCGGTACAGGAGTCCGACAATGGCAATGCCGGTCATCATGATGGCCGATTGGACCGTAACCAAATGTACCGGCGAGACGTTGGCAAGGAGGGGGCCTTTCAGGTAAGCCATATCGTCGATGGCGATGATGACCAGATTGAACAGGTTGCTGCCCAACAAGTCGCTGATGGCCATGTCCAGCGCCCCGATTCTTAACGCCGAGATGGTGACCGCCACTTCGGGCAAGGAAGTGGCAAAAGCCACGAACACCGTACCCACGAAACTCCGTTGCCAGCCCATCGCTTCAGCCAGATGTTCAGCCGTTACAGGAAGCCTGATGCCCATCAAAACCACCACAACAGCGGCAAAAAAGAAGCCTGTCATCGCCTTGGCCAAACTGATTTTCGGATAGCGCTCGATAATTTCTTCCACAACTTCCAAGCGCTGGTTTTTTTCGTAACGAAAAACCGTGCGCATCGCAAAGATGTAAAACAGCACAATGATGGGCGTGTATAGGCCGACATGCCAAAAACTCAGATTGATGTCGTTTTGGTACAAGACGAGATTGAACGCCATGAAGCCGAGCAGCACGACCCCAAAACCGGCGGAGAGGATATGTCCCTGGCTGACTCGGGTGTAAACCGAAGCTTCCCGATGCAGGAAATCCAGCAGCACGATCAGCAGCAAATTGAAGACGCAACTGCCCAAAGCATCGCCTAAGGCGATATTCGGGACGTTCACATAGGTCACCGCGCTGACTCCGGTGACCAGCTCGGGCAACGAGGTAATCGTGGCGAGCATTGCGATTCCGACCCAAGTTCCTCCCAGCCCGGTTTTTTCGGCGATGACATCGCCGTAGAGCGAGAGAAAGTAACCGGACCCGCCGATGACTAGGGCCAAGGCAGAAAACTCAACAAAAATTAGCCAATGCATCATGCGATATACTGCCTATTAATCAAGGGAATCACCTTTCATTCAAATACTCACTAAATAGCTTGGTCGTTAAAGCATTGAGCTTTTAGCCGCTTACATGTTAATCGTTTGATGTAGAATACCAAAATTAAAGCATTCCAACGGGCAATCTATTTTAATAGTTAGACACTGAAAAGGCGGGCGATATCCCACAACTTAGCTTTCGAGATGATAAAAAAATGGCAGACATGGATGATTAACCCAAGAACTATAAAAACGACCTTATCCAGTTTTACATACATCACACATTGCTTTATTTTCGGTATGTTTTTAATCATGCCGACGGGCTGCTCAGAACCGACTATTCAAAAACTTGAAGGTCCGGCTCAGGGCACGACCTACCATATCAGTTACTGGTTCGAAGCACCGGCGGACGATAAAGACATTAAAGCCGGTATCGAAAACGAATTCGCGGTCATCGATAAACTGTTGTCCAATTACCGGTCCTATTCGACCATTGAAACATTCAATAGAGTCGAGAATACGGACAGCCAGGAAGTCGGCGGCGAAATCGTATCCTTGGTTAAAATCGCGCAAGTCGTCAATCAGGCCAGCCGAGGCTGTTACGATTTAACCATCAAACCATTATTCGATTTATGGGGTTTTCGCGGCGATGTGCCGACAATTCCTAAAGATTCGACCATTCTTGCCACGCTGAAACAAACCGGCATGGACAAGCTGGAAGTCATGGATGAAACGCATCTGCGTAAAAAACAGGCCGACCTGAAAGTTGATTTATCGTCCATCGCCCAAGGCTACAGCGTGGAACGGATCAGCAAGGTTCTGGCGCAAAAAGGCATAAGCAATTATCTGGTTGAGATTGGCGGCGAGCTGAAAACCAACGGTTATAAACCGGGGGGACAGCCTTGGCGTATCGCTGTGGAAAGGCCTTTACCGGAAGAACGGACGATGCACAAAATCGTTACCATGCCCAAGAAATCGCCGATGGCAGTGATGACTTCCGGCACTTACCGGCATTATTTCGATGACCATGGACAGCGTTATAGTCACATTCTTGATGCCCGTAACGGCAGACCGGTTACCCATAACCTGGTTTCCGTCACCGTCCTGCTCAGTGATCCGTCGGTTGCCGACGCCTAGTCTACCGCGCTGCTGTGTCTGGGCCAAAAAGACGGCATGACAGCTGCGAATACCGCAAAAATTCCCGCTTTGTTCATCGAACTGCAAGGCAGCGAATTGATCGAAACCCGAAGTGATGCGCTGAACAATTTGAACACTCTTATCATCCATTAATTCTACTCTGTCAGATTCTATGAGAGCACACAATCCAAATCGTTATGCTGTGCGTATTTTTTAATCTGCATTGATTTTTTACTTACTTCTTTATAATTCTGCCAGAATAGATTAATAGCCTTTCTTCTCTTTAAGGGCTTTTAACTTCTCTCCGGCTACCCTCGCTTCTTCCTTGGTATAAAACCAATCTTTACGCACGGTTCCAGGCGATCCTGCCCTGCTCGCCAGCCGCCTCGTACACCGCTTTGACGGTCACGGGATAGGACTCCGACCAACTCCAAATGATGGTCATCAAAAAAAACCTCCAGATCGCCGAGAAATTCCCCCAACCCATCCCTGTGGCCAAACGACAGATTTTGTGAAGATATGAATTCTCTCTACAGACAATGTACGGATAGGATTTAGTTGCTTTGGCTAAGAATGCCAAGCGCGCTGCGATTTTTCATCGTTAGCGGCGATAAACGAATAATGACGTTTTATTTGTCGGAATATCCTTTGCGCTTAATGCATCTAAATCGTGAATTAGTCATATAGGCTCAAGGCTTAATGTTAGCGGGAAGTCGCTATTTTCACTGAAAGCTTGTTTTGTGCATGAACGCCATCCATGGTGTGAATACAAGCAAATGCATAACGCCCTGAATGAGTTGTAGCAGGGTAATGCAGGAGCACACCCGAGGAACGCAAGTCATGCCATCCCAAGCAAGCAGTGAAAATCACGCGACAGCTTGTCGTGAGACAACTTTAATCCATACAGAAAAATATCAGCAGTTGCCGTACTTTTTTCAGTAAAAGAATGTAAGTCCCAGCGGCAAGATGCGACTAACTCGCAACACTGTTCGGATATCACTTCTGTTGAAATGAAAATTCGTGGGTTTTCCGCCGTTGTTGGCTAGACGGCACACTACTGCCAGCGCTTGCGCATTGGTTTATATTTACAATAGGAAAATGTAACAGATGAAAATTGCCATGATAGGTTTAGGAAAAATGGGGGCGAACATGACCAAGCGCCTGATCAATAACGGCCATGAAGTCGTCGTTTATGATCTTAACCCTGACAATGTCGCGCAACTAGTTGCGGAAGGCGCGGTGGGTGCGGCTTCCCTTGAAGATTTAGTGAAGCGTTTACCCGCGCCGCGTGCTATTTGGATGATGGTTCCTGCAGGTGACGTGGTGGAAAAAAACGTGACGGCCCTAGCCGGATTGTTAGAACCGGGGGACACGCTCATCGATGGCGGCAATTCCTATTATAAGGATGACGTGCGTCGGGCCGGGTTGTTAAAAGAACAAGGCATCCATTTTTTAGATGTCGGCACCAGTGGCGGCACCTGGGGCATAGAGCGCGGCTATTCTCTAATGATCGGAGGCAACCAAGCTCCCGTTCAGCGGCTAACCCCCATCTTTGCCGCACTAGCGCCTGGACGGGGCGACATTCCCTTAACGCCTAATAGAAACGATTCCGCCAGCAGCGCAGAGCAAGGCTATTTGCATTGCGGCCCGGTCGGTGCCGGGCATTTCGTCAAGATGATACACAACGGTATTGAATACGGCTTGATGCAGGCTTATGCGGAAGGCTTTGATATTTTGCGCGGCGCAGCATCCGAGACACTTCCCGAGGCGTTCCGCTACAACTTTGATTGCAATGAAATTGCCGAACTGTGGCGGCGCGGCAGTGTCATCAGCTCATGGCTGCTGGATCTGACGGCGCAGGCGCTGGCCGAAGATCCCGAGCTGTCCGGTTATAGCGGATATGTCACAGATTCCGGTGAAGGGCGTTGGACGGTGCAGGCTGCCGTTGAAGAAGCGGTGTCCGCCGAAGTGTTGACCGCAGCCCTTTATGCCCGCTTCCGCTCCCGTCAGGAACATACCTTTGGCGAGAAAATGCTGTCAGCGATGCGGCAACAATTTGGCGGCCATGTAGAAGCCGGAAAGGGAGATAAAGCGTGACTATCAATATTGAAGCGGTTGCCACCAAGTCCGGCGAATCCGCATTAGCCAAGGCAGACCCTTGCGTGATTATTATCTTCGGCGCGACCGGGGATTTGACCAAACGCAAGTTAATACCGGCACTGTGTCATTTGGCGCGAAAAGGAGAACTTTCGGAAACTTCGGTAATAATCGGCGTGGATCGTGAGCCGATGGAGGCCGATAAGTTCAAGGGGATAATGCAAGCCGCCGTTCGCGAGGCAAAAGGGGAGCAATTGTTCGATGCCGGGGAATGGCGTCAATTTGCGCAAAAGTTACACTATTTTGCCTGCGATCTAAAAGATTCAGGCAGTTATGCCGGACTGGCAGCGCGGATTCAGGAGTTGAACGGCGGCACCTTGGGTAACCGGCTTTATTACTGCGCCACGCCGCCCACGCTGGTCGAGCCGATTATCGGCGGCATAGGCATGTCCGGACTCGCAAGTGAGGCAGCGGGTTGGGCGCGCATCATCATCGAAAAACCTTTCGGGCGCGACTTGGCTTCCGCACAAGCGCTCAGCGACACGATTTCCCTGGTATTCATGGAACACCAGATTTACCGGATCGACCATTATCTGGGCAAGGAAACCGTGCAAAACATTCTGGTTTTCCGTTTTGGCAATGCGCTGTTCGAACCGGTATGGAACCGTAATCATATCGATTATGTGGAAATAACCGCAGCAGAAACCCTGGGCATTGGCCATCGCGGCGGTTACTACGAAGAAGCCGGCGCCCTTCGGGACATGGTGACTAATCATTTAATGCAGTTACTGGCGCTGATCGCCATGGAACCGCCCATTGCCTTTGATGCCGATGCGGTACGCGATAAAAAAATACAGGTTTGGCGCACGATCAAGCCGATGACGGCAGCAGAAGTCGCGGTGAAAACAGTGCGGGGGCAATACGGAATCGGACAGATTGAATCGAATTTCGTGCCGGGTTATCGCGAGGAACCCAGCGTCGCTTCGGATTCAAACACAGAAACCTATGTCGCTGCCGAGTTCCGCATCGAAAACTGGCGTTGGGCCGGCGTACCGTTTTATCTGCGCACCGGCAAACGCCTGGCGCGGGGCGTCACCGAACTCGCCGTGCACTTCAAGCGACCGCCGCAACCGTTGTTTGCAGGCAAAACCGGACTGATCGAGCCTAATGTGATCGCCTTGCGTATTCATCCCAACGAAGGCATCGACATCCGTTTTGACGCCAAACAGCCCGGCAGCGAAATGCAGACCGCCAACGTGCAAATGGATTTTCGTTATCAGCAAGCCTTTAACATGCGCATTCCTGAAGCTTACGAAACCTTATTGCTGGATGCGCTGTGCGGCGATGCCACCTTGTTTACCCGCCGGGACGGTGTGGAAGCGCAATGGCGATTGATCGGGCCTATTCTGGAAGCTTGGCGACGACAGTCGCCTGACGCTTTCCCTAACTATGCAGCCGGGAGCGAAGGCCCGAAGGCCGCCGATGAGCTATTGGCCCGCAACGGCCATCAATGGCGGTTACTGGATACACAACCTCAAAGCACTCATCAGACAGGAGCGAAAAAATCACTATGAGAATCGATTCTAAAGTACAGCCGCTAACGAAGCGCCCTGCCTGGCAGGCACTACAGGCGCATTATCAACAGATACACTCTTTACACCTGCGCCAGTTGTTCGCAGATGATCCGTTGCGCGGTGAACGATTCACGATCGATGCTACGGGCATTTACCTGGATTATTCGAAAAACCGTGTTACCGATGAGACTATCCGATTGCTGATAAATCTTGCCGATGAATGCGGTCTGCGCAAGCGGATTACGGCTATGTTCAATGGCGATACCATCAACGTGACCGAGCAGCGGGCCGCTCTGCATACGGCCTTGCGTGCGCCTAAAACTGAACGGATCCTGCTTGACGGCGTTGACGTGGTGGCCGAAGTCCATGCAGTACTCGACAGGATGGCGCTCTTTTCAGATAAGGTTCGCAGCGGCCACTGGCTGGGATACACGGGTAAACGTATCGCCAATATCGTCAATATCGGTATCGGCGGTTCCGACCTCGGCCCGGTGATGGCCTACGAAGCGTTGCGGCATTACAGCCAGCGCGACCTGACTTTCCGTTTCGTCTCGAATGTGGACGGCACCGATTTCGAGGAAGCTACGCGCGATCTTGATCCCGAAGAAACGCTGTTTATCATCTGTTCCAAGACCTTTACCACCCTCGAAACTTTGACCAATGCCCATGCCGCGCGTAACTGGTGTTTGGACAAACTCGTTGACGATCATGCCGTGCGTCGACACTTCGTCGCCGTATCGACCAATGCCGAAGAAGTGACAAAATTCGGCATCCATACCGACAATATGTTTGGCTTCTGGGATTGGGACGGCGGACGCTATTCGATGGATTCGGCGATTGGCCTATCGACCATGATCGCCGTCGGAGCAGACAATTTCCGTGCGATGCTTGCAGGTTTCCATGCGATGGATGAACATTTTCGCACGACCCCCTTCGAACGGAACATTCCCGTCATCATGGGCTTGCTCAAACTCTGGTACAACAACTTCTTCAATGCCCAGTCGGTCGCGGTGTTTCCTTACAACCAGTATCTCAAGCGTTTCCCTGCCTACTTGCAGCAATTGACGATGGAGAGCAACGGCAAGCACATCACCCTGGACGGCGCCTGTGTCGACTATCAAACGGCGCCGATCTATTGGGGCGAACCTGGCACCAACGGCCAGCACTCGTTCTTCCAGTTGCTGCATCAAGGTACCCGTCTAATTCCATGCGATTTTATCGGTTTTTTCCAAACCTTGAATCCGCTCGGAGATCAGCATGATTTGTTGATGGCAAATTTTTTCGCTCAAACTGAAGCCTTAGCCTTCGGCAAGTCACAGGACGAAGTCAAGGCCGAGGGGATTCCCGACTGGCTGGTGCCGCACCGTACCTTCGAGGGTAATCGTCCGACCAACACCGTTCTCGTTGAACAGTTGACGCCTAAAACGCTCGGCTTGCTGGTCGCGCTTTACGAGCACAGTGTGTTTACGCAAGGGGCTATCTGGAATGTCGATTCCTTCGATCAATGGGGGGTTGAGTTAGGCAAGGTATTGGCGCAGAAAACCGCAGCCGAACTCAAAACTGCGGATGAGCCGCTACTCGACCATGACAGTTCGACCAACGCGCTGATCCGGCGTTATCGCCGGTTTAAAAGCGGGCAATCATGACAATCGGTTCAGCTGCTGCCATTCGACCACCTCTCGCAGCAGCGACCCTCTTGGTAGCGAAAGATAGGCAAAGTGGATTCCTTGCCTACAGGGATGTAAGTAAAGGGCGTAAGTACGGCTTGGATGAGGAGAGATAGAGTAATGCAGGAGCAATTGCCGAGGCGCAAATATCTGTCCATGTCGTAAAGCGCCGTGTTTGGCACCCACTCCACCAAACTTCTAAAAAGATAAGCACGAGAAAAATATGAAGCAAAATATTATCGTCCATAATCCCCGTGATTTGACGGACGCCTGGGCTCAACGAATCGTTGATAAGCATTCTACTGATACGATAGTTTCCAAGATCGATATTGTTTCCGTCGATATTGGAACGACAACGAGAGTTCGCGTCATTGTCGAACACAATGGGCCGGAAACTTTGCCTCGACGCTGGTTTGTGAAACTTCCGTCGATGGCTTGGCGAGCAAGATGGATTACGGCTTTACCACGTTTGCTTCATACCGAAGTGCGTTTTTATAATGAAATTACCGAACCTATACCGATAAGTCGGCCCTTCATCCTGGCGGCTCAGAGCAAGTTCGGACGGGGCTCGACACTGGTTCTTGCCGATGTAACAGAATTTGGCGCAAGCCCCGGATGTTCAAGTGATGCGTTGACTGCCGCACAAGCTGCCTTGATTGTCGAGCAACTGGCTTACTTTCATACTCATTTTTGGAATAAGGTCGCCCCCTCCCCGATTTATCAGTGGCTGGCTAATCCGGTCCGGAGCCTGGAAGATTTCCTGGGAACGATCTTTGCTGTGCCATTGATGAAGCGAGGATTACGTCGAGCCGGTAGCCTCATTCCTCCTCATCTTCACGCCCCGGCTATCCACTATGCCCGTCATCGCCGCAAAGCCATGCGCTTTCTTTCGGAAGGGTCGCAAACACTCGTCCATCACGATTGCCATCCCGGCAATTTATTCTGGCATAAATCCAAACCGGGGTTTCTCGATTGGCAATTAGTACGCGCTGGTGAGGGAATCAGCGATGTCGCTTATTTCTTGTCCACGGCGCTCACACCCGAAACCCGACGATTTCACGAAGCGTCCCTTATTTCCATGTATATTCGGATTCTCATGAACAATGGCGTCGCAGGGATTGATCTGGCAAATCAATTGCAAAGATATCGCGCTCATCTTGTTTATCCTTTAGAAGCAATGCTGGTAACGCTTGCGATCGGAGGCATGATGGATTTGGAGAACAATCTTGAACTCATACGACGAACGGTCGCTGCCGTAGAGGATCTTGATGCCTTCGCAGTCATGCAGGCGTGTAGTTGACATCAAACTCGGCGTGACAGGCAGTGAAAATTTCTGAATTTGAAAGGCCGGGGGAAATGTTTGCGATGTACTTTACGCTTGATCGTGACCTTCTTACTGGATTGGTGGAACACAATACAAAATCGCTACAGATTATTTACTGATGTTTGCATAATTAATGTGGCTTTGTTCTGCCCGCTATGAGGGGGGAAATGGTATAGGTCTGAGTGTGCCGCACTCAATCGCAGCACATTAATCAGTTGTTTTCCGAAACAACACTTGCAGGTACAAAAATGAAACTGACGATTGGCAATTTGGCAAAACAGGCTGAAGTTACGGTTGAAACCATCCGTTATTACCAACGTATCGGATTACTGGATGAGCCGGAAAAACCAGATAGTGGTTATCGATGTTATTTACCGGATAGCATCGCAAAAATACGGTTTATTAAGCGTGCGCAACAATCCGGTTTTACCCTAAAAGAGATTACTGAATTGATAGCGCTAAATAGTGGACATTGCGACGATGTCAGAAAAATAGCCGAACAAAAGCTGGTGCGAATCAATCAACAGATAAGCGCTTTGATTATGTTGCGGAATGAGTTGGATCAATTGGTTAAAGGTTGTCAGCGAGGCGTTTCAACTAACCGTTGCTCTCTGATTGATACGCTGGCGAGTGCTGAGTTAGATTCAAAAGTTGGAGAATAATCCATTTCTCCTTGACCCCGTTCCATGGAACGGGGTTTAAGATACTCTTCAAGCGCTTTGGTAAGGCCTGAATTTATTAATTAAGCGACAAAATGCTATGGCCGAACTGAAGCTATCGGACTACTGATTTTTAGTTTAAACGAGAAAAGATATCATGAAAACAAATCAACAAACACTCACTAAAAGCTCCGGCTGGCTTGGACTGGGCGCTATATTAGCCGCCATCGGTGCCTCCGCTTGTTGCGTTGCCCCGTTATTACTATTATCACTGGGCATCGGCGGCGCCTGGGTGAGTAATTTAATGGCTATGGAAGCCGTCAGGCCATTTTTTATAATACTAACGCTGGTTTTTATTGGGCTGGGATATCGACAATTAGTTGTATTGCCGGAATGCTGCGAAGAGGGAAAAGTCTGTGCTTCCCCAAAAGTGAAACGCAATCAACGTTTGCTATTCTGGATAGGTTCCGGATTTTTACTGATGTTGCTGGCCTTTCCCTGGTACGCCCCGTTTTTTATGAAATGAGGAGAATAACAATGATGATTAAAACTGTATTTTTGACGTTGAGCTTATTCATGGCAGCTTGTTTAATTCCGGCAGCTCACGCTGAATTACCCCTTCAAGCCCAAAGCAACCATTCATCGGTGACTCTGGATGTACAGAATATGACCTGCCCACTATGCAAATTCACCATCAAGAAAGCGCTGCTGGGCGTAGACGGGGTGGACAAGGTTGAAGTTAATTATGACGCTAAAACTGCTACGGTTAGTTTTAACGCGCAAAAAGCAAGCGCCGATGCCTTGATTAAAGCGACCGCAAATGCCGGTTACCCGGCGACTGCCAGGGATGGCGGAAGTGCCGTGAATCGGTAGGGAACCGATGCGACCAACCGTTCACCTTCAATAATCAATAACACAGGATCAGAACATGTCAGAGTGCTGCTCAAACAGTCCATCAAAAATAACTGAGCAGGATTGTCCTCAGTGCGGTACATCGTGTAAAAGCGTAGGCATAAAAACGCTGTACCATCAGGTGAGATTCCCGGAAAACCAGGCAATTAATTCAGACGGGTATTATTTTTGTCCTGTTAAAACCTGTGCGGTTGGTTATTTTTCAACAGTGGGCAGCATGATTCCCAAACAACAGTTAAGGTCTGTTCAGAATATTCAGGAAGACACGCTTTGTTATTGTTTTGATATTTCTGAAGCCCAATATCGATTTGCGTTACAGGCTAATACTGCAGAATCGATCAAGCACTTTGTTATTGAACAGACCCGATCAGGAACTTGCGCCTGTGAAATCAGAAATCCATCAGGGCAGTGTTGTTTGGCTAAGTTTAAGCAGGTTGAGAGAGAAATTGCAGAATGACATGTTTCGATTAACACAGCTGGAATAAAAACAAGCAGGTTTATGGCTTCCCTTGACTGCCTCACTTGAACAAACGCAATTGCCCGGCCATATTCTGCGTCATCGAAACAGAGTTTGCCATATCCAAAGCCAGCTTTGGACTCCCTTGACGCCGGAGTTCAAAGCCGGCTTTGAACAAAACAATCGAGTGAACAGCTACCCGTTCTTTTACAACAGAGTTGAGTTATTTAATTGTCGTTCCATAAACTTAAGGGTGGTTATCCAGAAAGAGAGGGTTAACTTGCCTCAGTAAATTCTCATGCTGGAATCCGGCTGGAAAACCAACCTTAATAACTGATGTTACGCAGTTAGTCGAATTTCGACCGCTTTGAATATTAAGGAGTCGCTAGCGCGACACTTGATTGAATCGGGTTGTCGCACCCGAAGGCGAGTTACTTTCTTTTGCTTCGCCTCGGCAACTGCTCCTGCGTTGCTCTACCTCCTGCATCCATGCAGTCGAAAAGAAAGTAACCAAAGAAAAGGCGACCCGGTTGCCGCTTACTTCCTGCGCTCCTCGCTTTTATCGAGGGTCTCAGCAGAAGAGGCTCCGGTGCTCGGCGCGGCAAACGGGAGAAATACCATCCGTGCGTAACATCCGTTAATAAATAGCATGAAACCGTAATTATTCAGTCTTACACCTTTCCGCAACTCAATATTGCGATTTACGATTTTTTACCTAATCGGCTTTGCAGATCGTCGGTGTAATAACGCGCCGCTTTGCGGATGAACTGTGTCTGTTTTTGAAAGTTACGACAGCGGTTACACATCATTACATGCAGCCACACCGCAAAACGTTCGCGCAAACTTAATTTTTTATCCAACCCCTGGGAAACCAAGGCGGAAATGTCTCGACAGCTACGCATGGCGTTTCTCCTGTTTTGTATTATTGAACCAATGGATTTCCAGGCATTCGCGCAGCCTGAGTCGCGCACGGTGCATGGTAACCCAGTAATTGGCTTCACTAAGCCCTGTTTCCCGACACACTTCGACAGCTTCCAGACCGACCAATTCGCGCAGCATGAAGGTATTGGCCATTTTCGGCGGCAGATTGTTTTGGCATATCTCGTAGATCGTCCAGAACTCCTGCTGTTTCAGTGCCGCTTCAGGATCAGCCCAAGCCTTGGGGCCGCCGTTCCAGTGGCCAGTGCTCATAAAAAAATCGTCTTGCTCCGTTTTATCATCACCTTCGTCAGTCTGGGTAAATTCTGGGACAGGGCTTTCTCGGGCGCTACGCCGCCAGTGATCGGCTATTTTGTGTTTAAGAATACCAATCAGCCAGGTACGCAATCCTGCTTTGCCTTCGAAACCCGATGACGCTTGCAAAGCCGCCAGCAGCGTTTCCTGAACGGCGTCATCGGCCAACTCGCTGTCGCGCAATTGCAGCAGCGCGTAGCGAAATAATATTGGCCGTTGTTCAGCCAGCGTCTGTTCGCTCAATAATGTGTCCGTCATCGCTACAGAACCATTCAGCAACACGAACCGCCGGATGACGCCGATTCGCCCTGCGGCCCCGGCGTACAGTCAAATAATCCGAAGTGTCGGGATTTTTCACCCAATACCTGAAAATGTCCGGCATAGCGACTGGCAGCCAGCATATCGGCGGTATTGCCGCATACCCGTAACGGTCGGCCGGTTTCAAAGTGATGATGGTCATCCAGGTCGAATGCATGGGGATGTTCGGGAATGGTGCCGAGGTAGCAGGCCACTTGCCCATAATCTTCGCAACGGTCTTCCAGTGGTAACTTGAAAGCGCTAACGGTGACCGAGCTGAACTTGACCATGCCAATTTTGGCGGCGACATCTGCGTCGTCGATACTAATGGGGTTTTGTTTGACGATGCGCACATCCGGGCATCCCAGCTCGTGCATAATTCTCCGGAAGTCTTCCCAATATAAAGCGCCGCCCAGGCATTCTCCCAGCAAAATTGGGTCTTGGCGCAAAGCGGCAGGGATGCGGCGGTCGGCGAAGACGTCGGAAAAATAGAGTTCCCCACCCGATTTCAGCACTCGGAATATTTCAGCCAGCACTCGTGGTTTTTCCGGCGACAGGTTAATCACACAATTGGAAACGACTACATCAATGCTGTTATCGTCGATACCGACAGCAGCAAGATTTTCGATATGTCCGTGCAAAAATTCGACATTGGCATAACCGAAGCGTTCTGCATGCCAATCGCGGTGACGCACGGCAACTTCCAGCTGCTCCTTCGTCATATCGACGCCAATCACCCTGCCCTCTGGGCCAACCAGCTTAGACAGCAAATAGCAGTCTCGACCGGAACCGCAGCCTAAATCCAGCACGGTTTTGCCATACAAAACCGGAGGCAGCGGGGAGCCGCAGCCGTAAAAGCGTTCCAGCACTTCCGGGTGCAAACCGGCCAGTAAGGCTTTTAAGTAACCGGGCATCGCGTCAATGCTGCAACAGGCACTGGTTTTTAGGTCATTACTGGATTGCAAAACCTGTCCATAATAATGGCGGACGGATTCGCTGATTTCAATGCTGGTAGTCATAGGTTTCCTCTTGTGTTTTAAAATAAAAGTCGGCACCAACGGCATATATAGCAAATGGACATAATGCCGTGCATAATAATATTTAATTAGTCGTTAAGGTCATAAGAAACCTTACAGAAAATATTAAGTGAGCCTAACTAAAAAATTGCTGAGTCATTATTTTCGCTGAAAGCTTGTTTTAAGTATGTCAGATTGCAATTCAACCGTCTGTCAAAAATAACCACTCCGGATTGTCATCAATGCGGTAAATGCTTCGCATGAAGTTCACTGGCAATCTGTATTATTAAAATCAATTCCTTACGCCATATTTGGAATGCAAGCGAACTTCTCGCTACCCACTTTTATCGTGTAAAATGTGATAGCCATGATTCAATGCTGATGACTAGCGTTAGTGGCAAGGCTGGCTAGAACATTTTTCTTCATATAAAAGACGAGGCGTTTTTACTGTTCAATTATCCCCGACTGCCATTAACATAAGCCGCCGTTAATTCATGAGCAGGGGCTTCAAAAATCTGCTTACATTGGCCAAATTCGATCAGGCATCCTGCTCGCTGGTCTTTGATCCAGAAAAAACCTGCATAATTGGCAATGCGCCGGGCTTGTGCCAGATTATGGGTCACGATCACGACCGTGTATTTTCCGCGTAAGCGCTGAATCAAATCCTCCACGACGCCTGAAGAAATCGGGTCTAAGGCGCTGCAAGGTTCATCCATTAATAATACTTTCGGTTGCAATGCCAATGCCCGGGCGATACACAGACGTTGTTGCTGCCCGCCGGACAAGGCCAACGCAGAGGATTCCAATCGATCTTTTACTTCATCCCACAAGCCTACATCCAGCAGAACATGCTGCACAACGTCATTTAACTCGGCTTGTTTGCTCATGCCGTGTTCCCGTAGCGGCAGTTCAATATTACGCCGGATCGACAGCGGAAACGGCACCGGTTTTTGAAAAATCATGCCAATATCGCGACGTAATCTTTGTACGTCAAGGGCCGGATGACGTAAATCTTTACTGTCAAAATGAACATTGCCCGACACGCGGCAATCCGGAATCATATCGGTCATCCGATTAAGCACCGACAGAAAACTGGTTTTACCGCATCCTGAAGGCCCGATCAGCGCAGTGATACAACCCTTATAAATATCCAGCGAAACATTCTCCAGCGCCGGTTTTTTTCCGTAATGCAATGACAGGTTGTCAACCCGAATCAACGGTTCTGGATTGCAGCACGGAGGACCAGCCTGCAAAGGCCCCAAGGTATAAGCCTCAGCCGTAAGGGTTTTATCGACCGGCTCATTTTTTGGTTTTATAAACAAACTCATACGGTAACAACGCTCCTGTGCAACCACTGCTTAGCCAGGTTCATGGCAATACTGTTAATGATTAATAACAGGATGATCAACACCAGCGCGGATGAGTACGCATTGGTATCGCCGCCCGCCACATTCATAGACAGGTCATAAATATGCACCGATAAAGCCCTGCCGGAATCAAATAGAGAGTCCGGCATACGATCTACATAACCGCTGGTAAAAATCAGCGCAGCGGTTTCGGCAACGGCTCGCCCGATACCCAGCATTAAACCGGCGACCAGAGCTGGGGTTGCTGTTGTCAACAATAGATGGACCAGCGCGGCGCTACGTGACATCCCCAGCGCAGCGGCCGCCAACCGATAATCATTGGGGGTTGCTTGCAAGCCTTCTTCAGCGGTACGGATCAAGATAGGCAAGACCATACAGGCCAAGGTCAAACCACCGGACAAAATGGAAAAGCCCAGATCCAGATAAATACAAAAAAATGCATTACCGAACAGCCCGAATACAATGGATGGGACACCTGCCAGTACATCCAGACTACTCCGCACCAAGCGGCCAAACACACTGTCATATCGGGTAAACTCACTTAGTAGCACAGCCGTCGCCAAACTAAGAGGTGCCGCTGTTACCATCGCCACCGCTAAAATCAACACTGTCGATACGATAATCGAGCCGATACCGCCGGAACGACCGGCATTTCTAGGCGCTTCGACAAGAAACGACCAGGATAGGTGAGGCAATCCGTGAATCAGGATGTCAGATAGTAGCCAGAAAAAGACCCCACTCACTAGAATGGCCGCCAGCCAGATTAACCCTGTTGCTAGCGTATTTTTAGTCATGATGAGGTTCTCTGGACAGTAATTCTGCCGTACCGACTACAACCAATACCGTAGACATTAAGGCCACGCCCGATACAAACAATGCAGCGCGATGTTCACCCGTTGCGTAGGCCATTTCCAAAGCAATATTTGAGGTGAGCGTGCGTACCGAATCAAACAGACCTAGCGGTTGTTGCACCACATTGCCGGCCACCATTAACACCGCCATCGTTTCGCCGATAGCCCTGCCTGCCGCCAGCATGATGCCGGCGATTATGCCCGAACGAGCGGCGGGCAAGGCCACCCCGCTGATCAAACCCCAACGCGATAGCCCTAAGGCGGCTGCTCCTCGCAGATAAGCAATCGGCACAGCCGCCAATGCGGCATCGGCGGTTAACGCCACGGTCGGTAAAATCATCAGCGTCAATACCAGTATACCGGCCAACAGGCTGACACCGGGCGGATGCAGGCGACCGATTAACGGCGCTAACGTTATTAACCCCCAAAAACCGTAAACGACAGAGGGAATGCCTGCCAGTAATTCGATCAGCCGACGATAACAACCGGCAAGAAATGGCGGCGCATAATAACGGCTGAACAAGGCCGATGCGATACCTAGCGGCGCAGCCAGAAACACCGCTCCCAGCGTCGAATACAGCGTAGCCGACAGCATCGGCGTCAGCTTGTACAAACCGTCCACCGGATGCCAGGATGCGTCGCTAACAAAACGTGTCAATGCGACATGCTGTAACACCGGCCATGATTCCTTGACCAGGAACAACAGAATCAATAGCACTATCACTGCCGCCAGCAGCGCACAGCCACGTAATAGCGTAATCAGTTGCCGGTCAGCGCGGGATAGGGACAAAATATTGCGCCTCGATCAGATCATTAACTTGTGTTGAACCGGCAAATTCGATGAAGTCTTTGGCGATTCCGGCAGGCTCGGTATGGGTCACCAGATTCAACGGTCTGGAAAGAGGAAAACTGCGGTTGCGCACATTCTCTACCGAAGCCGCTATGCCTTCCAGCGGCAGCAATTTAATTGCCGCACCTTGCCCTGCCTCATATTCGGCTGTCCCCACGGAAACGTAACCGATGGCATCCGGATTGCCCACCACCGTTTTAATGCCTTGCTGATTATCGCCAATGACCACTTGCGGCTTGACCTCGGTATTTTTCAAACCGAAATAATGCAGAAACAGTTCCAGTGTCGAACGGCCTTCTGCTTTGTTAACCACGGTAATAGGGGCATCGTTGCCGCCAACATCTTTCCAGTTGATGATTTTTCCGGTATAGATGTCGATGATTTGCTGTTTATTCAGCGCTTCAACAGGATTAGCCTTATTTAAGATGACGCTGATCCCATCCAAAGCAACGGTAAAACTCAATAAATCTTTTTCGTCATCCTTTAACGCTCTGGAAGCCATACCAATGTCGGCAAGCCCTGCTCGGGCATCGCTGACCCCGCGAGAGGAACCGCCGGTCTGCACATCTACCCTTACATTACTGTGTAACGACTCAAAGCGTTTGCCGATTTCCACAGCAAGCGGCGCTACAGTGCTGGAGCCGGTTAGTACCAGTTTTTCGATTTTTGTATCATCCGGCTTTGTTCTCAAAAATCCCCAGACTGCGCCTATAAGCACAATAAGCGTTACGACCATGCCCAGTTTTTTCATGCTTAACTCCCTTGTTATCATTGAATGAAAATATTGCGTTACAGTGACTCTGACGAACTTGTAACAAACCTTAGTCGTCATTGCCAAACAATCCTTACACATTATTTACTCACCCCCTGCGCCAGTCGTGAAAACGGCCAACCCGCGCAGCGACCCTTCCGGCGCATGGTTGCGTTTCCAGACTCCGGCGACATATTTGTTCGCCTCGGCCATAGCTGGATAAATATGGATGGTGCCGAGCAGTTTGTTCAAACCGATATTTTGTTTCATCGCCAGCACGAATTCAGCAAGCAGTTCTCCTGTATGTTCGCCAACGATCGTCATACCGAGTATCCGGTCTTTATCAAGTTGGCTCAGCACTTTAGATGCCGAACATACTTGCTGAGATGCCGCTCAGTACCTGTTTTTCAAAATTGAATTAATAACTGATGTTACGCAGTTATTCGAATTTAGACGGCATTAACATTTTTATTATTAAAGTGTCGCTGTTGCGACGGTTTATTTTTAATCGGGTTCTCGCACCCGAGGGCGAGTTACTTTCTTTTGCTTCGCCAAAAGAAAGTAACCAAAGAAAAGGCGACCCGGTTGCCGCTTATTTCCTGCGCTCCTCGCTTTTGTCGAGGGTCAGCAGAAGGGGCTCCTGCCCCTCTGCTGACGTGCGGCATCCATGCCGCACCCCTGACGGGCTATTCTCGACAAAAGCTCCGGTGCTCGGCGCGGCAAACGGGAGAAGTACCGTCCGTGCGTAACATCAGTTAATAAAGGTTCCATTAATTTCATCCATCTGGCCCCTTGATACCATGGAGCAGACAGGGTCTGTCTCATGCTTTACCAAAGCAACATTCCAACGCCTACTAACCTTGACATTGAGACGCTCTGTCTCAAGCTTTGTCATCTAAGCTTCATCTTCCTGTAATCCTCCTGTAAACAAAAGCCAATATAGTTCCCCTGCATTTTATATATCTAGTTATATAGACAACTGCGTAATAACGCTAAATGACCCTCTAAAAATTTATGTTTTCTGGCAAGCAATTTTTAGAAGCTCACTGACGTTTCTTATTAAATTCAGGAGATAAAAGATGATTAAAAAACAACTCGCAACGGCCATTAGTATGGCTTTGGTCGGCTCGCTAGCTGCTTTTCCGGTTTTCGCTGAAGAGAAAAAGCCGGATTCAGCTACTGAGGGAACCATGGTCAAACTGATTGATGCGTTATATGAAAGTGGCGCTATCGATTCCAAGGCTTATGGCGCACTGAGGCTATCAGCAGCCGGTGAGCAGCCTGTCAAGAAGGAAAAGCCGCTTACACCGGAGGAAAAAAAGGCGCAAGCAGCCAAGGGTGCGCCTGCCAATATAACCTTCAAAAACGGCTTCAAAATGGAAAGCGCCGATGGCGAGCACAGTCTGGAACTGCATGGCCGGGTTCAGGCGGATTCGTACAACACTCTCAGCGCCGGCGATAACGCCACAACAGATAGGTTCGATATACGCCGTGCCTATCTTTATACCCAGGGCAAGCTTTACAAGAATTGGGAGTATTTATTTGTAGCATCTTTTCAAGGGAATCCACAGATGGTGTTCTGGGATATGAACGCGCATTTATGGGACGAGGCGCAGCTTAAATTGGGTCAGTACCGTTTTCCGTTCAGCATTAACGAATCGACTTCTTCACGTAACATAGACTTTATGGAGCGGGCGCTGGCGATGCAATTCATTCCGGGCATAGATCGCGGCGCGATGTTACACGGCAATCCAGTTAAGGGATTGTATTACGCAGTATCGGCAGTCAATGGCGGCCTGCGGAACAACGCCGGCTTAAAAAGCACCGGTATTGATGAAACCAGCGATGTCGATGGCAAAGATTTTCTGGGTCATGTTTCCTATAACGCCGCACCGATCTTGGGACACACGGACAGCATTTATCATTTCGGTATGTCCGGTAGCTTCGGGCGACAACCTACCAAACCGGGCGATGCAAATTACCAGTTGCGTGCAGTAACCGAAACGAACAGCCTGCAATTCTTCCACGTCGACAGTTTTACCGACACTAATGTCGATCTATCCCGAGTAGGTGCAACGACAGTATTGGCGAACGGCCCGCTACGATTTACCGGTGAATACGTGAACAATAACTTCACTGGCAACTCAGCATTAGGCCAACACTTCGATCGCAACATTGATGCCTATTATTTGTCCGGACATTGGATGATTACCGGCGAAAGCTACGCCAAGTCTTTCGGCAAGCAAAATGCTTTCGGCGATATTGCGCCACTTCGTAATTTCGATATGAAAGGCGGTTGGGGTGCGTGGGAATTGGCCTTTAGGTTCAGTCACATGGATGCCTCAGACTTCAAGGCAGGTAATGCAGTAGGTACCGGTGTATTGTCAAATGGCTTTGCCAATCAAGCGGATGCCTACACCGTGGGGCTTAAATGGATAATCAATCCGCAAGTCCGGGTTCTGGCCAACTACGTGCGGACTGATTTCAATCAGACCGTTACTGCCAATAAAACTCAGCTTAACTCCGAAGACGGACTCAATTTCCGTACACAGATCAACTTCTAGGATCGAAGATTAAGTGCCGAAAATTTTTTGTTTGTCATAAAACTGTCATATCCGATAGCTAGAATTAACACATCCAACTTATATAGATATGTATAGATGAGCATGTTAGACAGAAAACAAGGCAAACCGATATTCCGGCAAATTGCTGAATCGCTACAGCAGGACATTTTAAATCATTATAAATCGGGCGATTGCCTGCCCTCGGAACAGGAGCTGGCAGATCGGTTTTCGGTTAACCGGCATACCTTACGCCGGGGCATTGATGAGCTGGTTAATTTTGGACTGGTGGAACGGGTGCATGGCAAAGGGGTTTTTGTGCTGGATGCGCCGGTCGATTATGCGATCGGCAAGCATAGCCGTTTTACCGAAAACCTGGAAGCGTTGGGTAAAACCAGTGATTCCCGGTTGTTGAGAAAGCTTGAAATCAAGGCGAAAGGCAATGTGGCAAAGATGCTGCAAATTGAGGAAGGCGATGCGGTGTTATGGCTGGAGACTTTGCGTAAAGTTGACGACAAACCCTTCTGCATAATTTCTCATTATCTGCCCATAGCCAGATTGGGGGGCGTTATCAAAGAGTATCAGAGCGGTTCGCTGCACACTTTTTTCAAGGAAATGGGTCTTAATCCGGTCAGGCTGGGCAGCACGGTTAGCGCCACCTTGCCATTGGATGAAGACGGCCTGTTGCTGGCAATGCCTCGGCATTTGCCGGTGCTGCGGGTGAAAACCGTTAATGTTGATGTTAAGACACAAAAACCGATTGAATATTCATTAGCGCGATTTAGAGCGGATCGCGCGCAAATCTCAATCAATATCGAGTAACTTTTTTAACTTAAGGAACAATCAGATGAAATTCAAACAACTAAAATTCATTGCCGCCGTGCTGGTCCTATCGGGCATGCAAACAATCGCCGTAGCCAAAGGCTTGGTGATGGGACTTATACCCGCTGAAAATAACGAAGAGATGATTCAGAAATTTGAGCCGATGCGCCAATATCTGGAAGCGAAAACCGGCGAACCGGTCAAGGTCTTCACCGCCACCGACTATGCAGGCGTCATCGAAGGCATGAAAAAAGGCCGGGTCGATATTGCCTGGTTTGGGCCGCTGTCTTATGTGCTGGCTGAAAAAGAAGCCAATGCCGAAGCGTTTGCCGTGGGTGTCCGCGCGGATACCGGATTGTCTACCTACCGTTCGTTGTTCGTGGTGCCGGAAGGTTCCGAGGTTAAGTCTATCGCCGACCTGAAAGGCAAGAGCGTTGCCTTTGTCGACCCTGCCTCAACTTCAGGCGGCTTGATACCGACTTATTTGGTCAAACAAGCCACTGGGCAGATGCCTAAACAATTTTTCGGCGAATTTACCTATGCAGGCTCACATGATGCTGCCGAAATGGCCGTTAAAAACAAATCCGTTGATGCGGCCGCCGACAACGACATCACTTACGAAAAAATGCTGAAAAAAGGCCTGATTACCAAAGAGTCCAATCGGGTGTTGCTGTATTCCGATCCGCTGCCCGGCTCACCGATGGCTTATCGCAAAGGTTTGCCGGAAGCGACCAAGGCCAAAATCCGCGATGCGGTTCTGAATGCTCATAACGATATAAAAGTCACCGGTTATGGCGAATTAACCAAATATGACCCGGTCACGCCAGCCGACTACCAAAAAATACGCGACTTGGTCAGTGAATTAGGTTTGCTCCGCGAAGACATGCTGAAGTAGGAAGTTGGGCAGGCTTTTTTCCACCACATTGATAAGTTCAGTATTTGATGTTGTACCGGGTGGGCAAAAACTAACCGCCCGGTAAATTTCACCTATTCACCCAAAATAGGCCCGTTATGTACATTTACACCCAAAAGAGACCCGTTATGGCTTATATCTCTCTAAGAGAAGTCTGTAAAGTTTACCCCAATGGTTATTGCGCACTGAAAAACATCAATCTGGACATCGAAGCCGGGCAATTCATTGCCGTGCTGGGGCCTAGCGGCGCCGGTAAATCGACTTTACTCAGAGCTATGAATGCCCTTGATCCAGCTACGCAAGGCGAGATTACAATTGATGGCGTTACCCTGAACAAAAAAAACTACCGCAAAATACGCGCCCATGTCGGCATGGTGTTTCAGCAGTTCAATCTGGTGGATCGCCTGAATGTGATGACTAATGTATTGGTAGGTCGTTTGGCTGAGCACAGCTGGCTCAGCAGTTTGTTTTATCTGTTTCCCAAAATGGATTATCAGATCGCCGAAGCCGCACTACGAGAAGTCGATTTGCTAGACAAGGCCTGGAGCCGTGCCGACAAGCTGTCCGGCGGACAGCAGCAACGGGTGGGCATTGCCCGTGCTCTGGCGCAACAGCCCAAACTGATTCTGGCTGATGAGCCGATTGCCAGTCTTGATCCCAAAGCCAGCGAAGAAGTTCTGAAACTGCTGCGGAAAATTTGTAGCGAAAAAGGCATTACCATCATTATCAATCTGCATCAGGTCGAATATGCCAAGCAGTACGCTGATCGGATCATTGCCTTGAATGCAGGCTGGCTGGTATTTGACGGCAGTCCCGAACAATTAACTGCGGCCAAGCAGGCTGAAATTTACGGCACCACATACGAGGAGACAAGTCATGAACCCGAGCTGGTATTGGCCCACACCTAACGGCAAACCACCGCTTACTGCGGTGTTGAGTGTTGTACTGCCGATTGCGGTGCTGGTATTGACAGCGTCTACGGTGGATATGTCAACTAACAAAGTATTTTATGCCTTACCGCGTATGCTGGATTTTACTCAGCATTTATGGGTCATGCCTGATTGGCACTATTTACCGCAATTAGGTAAAAAAATGCTGGAAACCGTCGAAATGACCTTATTGGCAACCGCGCTTGCGGTGATGATATCCATGCCGCTGGGCATTCTGGCGGCGAAAAACGCCAGCCCTAACCCCTGGATTTTCCGCATGACCCGCGATCTGCTGAGTTTTATTCGCGCCCTGCCGGAATTAGTGTGGGCGCTGGTCTTTGTGTCGGCGTTGGGACTGGGGCCGTTGCCGGGAATTATGGCGCTGGCTCTGGTCACCGTGGGTTTTATGGGCAAATTTATTGCTGAAAGCATAGAAGTGGTCGACTTCAAAGCCATTGAAGGGCTTGAATCGACCGGCTGCACTAAATTCCAGAGCATTTTGTACGCGATGCTACCGCAAGCGGTGCCGGATTTTATCGGCTCCTTGCTGTACATTCTCGATCACAATTTGCGCGCGGCGTCCATCCTGGGCTTGGTCGGCGCGGGCGGTATCGGTTACGACATGGTTATGTCCATGCGATTGTTCAATTACGAGCGTATCGGCATGATCGCTTTATCCATTTATGCGCTGGTGACACTGCTGGACAGGCTGTCCGATGTGTTTCGGCAGAAAGCTATCGGAGGCATACTCAATGTCCACTAATACATTGCCGACCAAGCCGAAAAATTTATTTCCGGTGTGGTTATCTGTGGTGCTGGCCCTGCTATGGTTAATCATCTGGGATTTGGGTGTCGATTTTAAGGATCTGCTGTACGGTATCGAAGACATGACGGAGTATTTTAGCCGTTACGGCACTCCTAATTTTTCAAACATATCTAGTTATCTATATCTAATGGTGCAAACCTTGGTGACTGCTTTTTGGGGGACGACACTCGCATTTATTATTGCAGCAGTCGTGGCACCCTATGCGGCACGCCCGCTAACACCTAACGCTGTCGCCTATCGAGTTGCCAGAGAATTGCTCAATTTCATGCGCGCCATGCCCGATTTGCTGCTGGCGTTGATATTCGTCAGCTCAATGGGACTGGGGCCGCTGCCGGGCGTGTTGGCGTTATCGGTGCATACAGCAGGTTTTTTGGGTAAATTTTTTGCGGAAAACATGGAGCGGGTACCGGCGGGTAAATACGAAGCCCTGTCGGCGGTCGGTGCTGGTTTTACCCAAAAAATTGTGTTTGCCGCTTGGCCTTCCATGCTCAGAGAAGCGGTGGGCAATACCTTGTACATCTTCGACCGCAACGTGCGCATGGCGGCGGTGCTGGGACTGGTCGGCGCTGGCGGCATCGGCCTGGAACTGCACGATGCTTTGCGCCTATTTAAGTACAACCAGGCTTCCGCCTTAATCATCATTATTCTGATCACCATTGTGGTGATCGATAACCTGTCATCCTGGATTAGGAAGGTCTTGAACTAATGAATATACCACGACACGACTGGCCTCGGGCGCTTGCCACCCAGTCGAAAAAACAGATCGCGGCAGTGCTCGATGAGATTGCCGCCCACTGGACGATTACCCCCGTGCAGTTGCCGCAAACCGGCCTAGCCATGCTGCAATTGCGCGACAGTGCTTTTAACGATCCTTACTTTTTAGGCGAAATTCCGTTAGCGAGTGCCTGGGTCACAGTCAGAACTGAAAACAACTTGGAATATCAAGGCGCGGCGCAACTGATGGACGATGACCGGGAAAAGATTGAAGCTCTGGCGGTGGCCGATGCGGTATTGGCGCATCAACTGCCCGGCTGGCTGGCGCTTTATCATTTGGTGGAAATCGGCATGGCCGAACTGACTAATGAACAAAACCTGCGTAACGCCATGTTGGCGCTTACTCGGGTGGATTTTGCCTTACTCAACGCGACGGAGCATGACGATGATTGATGTGATTTGGCAAGCCGAATTTCAACAGGCCGCTTTCCGGTGTGTGGTTGAAGCTTTTTCCCGCCCCGGAAAAATCAACGCCTTACCGGAATGCAACCACAATACCGCACTAGCCGTACTGGCAACGCTGGTCGATGGCGAAAGCAGTCTGGCCGACCCGCATCAGCTGCTCGATAACAGCCATTGGCTGCGTTTGCAGATTAAGCCAACCACGCCGGAACTGGCGGCATTTATTCTCTGTCAAGGCATGCGACCGGTGGATTTTGAACCGAACCTGGGCACGCTGGCCAGTCCTGAACAGGGCGCGACGCTGGTGCTGACGCTGGCTGCGCTGACCGGAGGCGACAGGTGTTATCAACTGACCGGCCCCGGCATCGAAACGGCCGTGCTGATAGCCCCGCAAGGCCTGGATGTGTCATGGTTCAAACAACGGGCAACATGGAACAGCGCCTTCCCGCTAGGCGTGGACATACTGCTGGCAACTGCTGAAGGTGTTCTGGCGTTACCCAGAGCCACACAAATCAAGGAGATCAACTAATGGGCTATGTCGCTATTAAAGGCGGTGGCCGCGCCATCGACGGCGCTGCCGATGTATTGGAATTATTGCGCACCCGGCAAGGTGAATCCGGCCAGCCGCTGGACATCGAAACCATCGAAAAGCAGCTGTATTTTTTGCATAGCCGGATTGTGTCGGAAGGCGGCTTGTATCATCCCAAACTGGCGGCGCTGGCCATCAAGCAAAGTTTGGGTGACACGCTGGAAGCCGGCTTTGCGCTGCGCGCCTACCGTTCCACCAAACCCCGGCTGTTGGAAACGCCCGTGCATGACACTACTCACATGCGCCTGATCCGGCGTATTTCAGCGTCGTTCAAGGATATTCCGGGCGGTCAGATGTTGGGGCCGACCACCGATTACGCGCTACGGTTACTGCGGATGGAATTGCTGAATGAAAGTCCGGAGCAGTTTCAAAACGTAGCCAAAACCTTGTTTGCCGGGTTGCCGGAACAAGCGGTGCCTGATTCATTCCCAAAAGTGCTGGACAGCCTGCGCGCCGAAGGACTGCTGCCTAAAGTTAATCAAGCGGCGCGTGAACAGCCGTTTGATATTACCCGCGAACCGCTGGTTTTTCCTGTGCCGCGCTCGGCGGCATTGGCGACTATGGCACGCGGCGAAACCGGCTCTTTACTGGCGATTGCTTACACTAATATGCGCGGTTATGGCGATGTGCATCCGACTGTAGCGGAACTGCGTGTCGGCTATTTGCCGGTGATGCTGCCGCATCCGATTACCGGTGAACTCACCGAAGTGGGCGAAGTGTTGATGACCGAATGCGAAGTGGTGGCGATGTATACAGATCAAGACAAACTCGACGCCTTGCCAACCTTCACCTTGGGTTACGGCGCCTGTTTCGGACACAACGAGGTTAAAGCGATTTCGATGGCAATTCTGGACAGGGCCTTGCAAAAAGGCATGAAAGATGGCCCGGAAAACCCATCCGAAGACCCTGAATTTGTGTTGCTGCATGTCGATGGCATTGATTCGATGGGCTTTGCCTCGCACTACAAAATGCCGCATTACGTCACCTTCCAGTCGGACATGGACAGATTGCGAACCACCCAGCAAAAACAGGAGGCCGGTCATGAGTAACGGAATCAATTTCGCCTTTCTGGACGAATACGCCAAGCGCGAGATACGCCGCAGTGTGATAAAAGCCATCTGTATTCCCGGCTACCAGGTGCCGTATTCATCCCGGGAAATGCCGATGGGACGGGGTTTTGGCACCGGCGGCCTGCAATTGACGCTGGCCTTGATTGGCGCAAACGACACCTTGAAAGTCATCGACCAAGGCTCCGACGATTCGGTCAATGCGGTGAATTTACGCAAATTTATCGAAATGACCTGCCCCGGCATCGATACCACCACGCGCTTGCAGGAAGCGACACTGATTCAATCTCGCCATCGGATACCCGAGCAGTCGCTACGAGCCGATCAGATTCTGGTGTTGCAAGTACCTTATCCAGATGCGTTGGTCATCGTTGAACCCAGCGAGGACAAGCGCAAGGTCATGCACGGCGAGGCCGATTATTCCAGGCTGTTGGTCAAGCTATACGAGGACATTGTCAAATTCGATGAAATCACTATTTCGCACCGTTATCCGACCCGGATCAACGGCCATTACATCATCGACCCGTCGCCGATTCCTCGCTATGACGTGCCCAAGCTGCACAACTCCAACGCGTTGATTCTGTTCGGTGCGGGCCGTGAGAAAAAAATCTACGCGGTACCGCCGCATTGCCTTGCCGAGCCGTTGGCGTTCGATGACGTACCGTTCCGCATTGAAGATTTTACCGATACCAATGGTGAGCGGCGGGTGTGCAAGATGTGCGGCTCGCGGGAGAGTTTTCTGGATGAGTTTATCGATGAACAAGGTGAGCGGGTTTACCAATGTTCCGACAGCGATTATTGCGAACAGCAGCAGGAGTTAGCGCATGGATAAGATTCTGGAAGTAAAGGGCTTGTCGCAAGTTTACGGGCCGGGCTGCGATTTATGCTTCACCAGTACAGGCCCCGAGTTTGAGAGCAATATCTGCCAGCATTGCGGCAGTATTGTCGCGTTGCACGATTTGAGCTTTGATCTTTATAAAGGAGAAATTCTGGGAATCATGGGCGAGTCCGGCAGCGGCAAATCGACGGCGGTCAAGTGCCTGTATTTTGACCAAATGCCTTACAGCGGTAGCGCCTTGTTTTTTGATGACACCGAGCAAAAGCATTTATTCGAACTCAATCCTGCGCAACGTCGAAGCCTGCGCAACCATCGTTTCGGCATGGTCTATCAAAACCCCAATCTGGGCCTTAATTTCGACATATCGGCGGGCGGCAATATCGCCGAACGGCTGTTGATGAGTCAGGTGATGAATTACAGCGAGATTCGCGAGCGAGCCCGTGAATTGCTGGCACGCACCGAGGTGTTGACCGAACGCATGGACGAGCTGCCGAAAAACTTTTCCGGCGGCATGCAACAACGGGTGCAAATCGCCAAGGCGCTGGCGACTCGTCCGCCTTTGTTGTTTCTGGATGAGGTCACCACCGGTCTGGATTTATCGGTGCAGGCGAAAATTCTGGATTTGATTCTGGAAATTCAGTCAGAACTGAACACCGCGATGATTGTGGTCACCCATGACCTGGGCGTTATCCGGCTCCTGGCCGGGCGCACCTTGGTGATGAAACACGGGCGGGTGATTGAAAGGGGACTGACCGACCAGATTCTGGAAGACCCGCAACACGCCTACACTCAACAATTGGTCGCTTCAGCGCTATAAGGAGCAGGATTATGACTAGCAAGCCATTATTAATGGTCGAAAACCTGTCCAAGACTTTTTTTCTGCATGAGCAAAACAAAGTCATCCCGTCGTCATCGCAGGTCAATCTCACTGTGTATTCAGGCAAACTGACCGCGTTAATCGGCCCCACCGGTGCCGGCAAATCGTCGGTGCTAAAAAGCATTTACCGGACTTATTTACCCAGCAGTGGTCGTCTGTTGTACGAAACAGCGGCGGGTGGAATTTTGGATTTAGCGCTGGCCTTAGAGCATCGCATTCTGGAATTGCGGCGAGAGGAAATAGGTTTCGTTACCCAGTTTTTACACACCTTGCCACGGCAAAAAACCCTGGATGTCGTAGCTATGCCTTTATATCGGCAAGGCGTTGATAAACAGGAAGGCCGGGCGCGGGCGGCTGCATTACTGGCGGAATTGAATATCCCCGAACGCTTATGGGAAGTGCCGCCCGCCACTTTTTCCGGCGGCGAAAAGCAACGAGTGAATCTGGCACGCGGCCTGATCGCCTCGCCCCGGCTGCTGTTGTTGGACGAACCCACGGCCAGTTTGGATGCCAAAACCACCGACCGCGTCGTTGACTTGATTCAACGTAAAAAGCAACAAGGCGTCGGCATGTTGGCGATTTTTCACCATGCCGATTTGGTTAAACGCATGGCGGATGAGGTCGTTGAATTGAGCGTCCCAGAAGCAGGCGGCTGACGTGTAGAAAGCCTTCGTAGGGTACGCATCGCGTACCTTTATGAAAGTACCGAGGAACCGAGTACCCGAAAGCCTTGAAAAGGTACGCGATGCGTACCCTACTCAATTCCACATAGAATCATGAATTTTTGGAGTCATCATGAATTATCTAATTACCAATGCGCGTCTGGTGTTAACCGATGCCATTGTTGAACATGCGTCGTTATTAATCGAAGATGGCCGCATCGCCGCCATCAATCCAAGCGATGCCAATGCTGAACAAAAAGTCGATCTGGGCAACCGTTACTTGCTACCCGGTCTGATCGATCTTCATGCCGATGCGCTGGAGAAAGACATCGAACCCCGGCCCAATGTGCATTTCCCTCTGGAATATGCCATTGCCCAAGCCGATAAGCGCAATGCCGCAGCGGGGATTACCACGGTGTTTCATTCGCTATCGTTTGCGAACGCCGAACTGGGCCTGCGCAATAACACGATGGCTGCAGAAATTGTCCGCGCGATACATGCCTTTAACGGTAAAGGCATGGTCGATAACCGCGTCCATACCCGCTACGAAATCACCGATCCGACCGCGCTGCCGATATTGCTGGAATTGCTGAATGAAGACGCAGTGCATTTGCTGTCGATCATGGATCATACGCCGGGGCAGGGCCAGTTCAAGGACATGCGCGCCTATCAGACCTATCTGCAGAAGACTTATCAGAAAACCGAGGCCGAAACCCAGGCGCTGATCGACGACAAGCTGGCGCAGGCGGAAGCCGCGCAAATCAGGGTCAGACAATTGATAGCCCATGCGCATGGCAAAAACATCCACGTCGCCAGCCATGACGATGACTGCCCTGAAAAAGTCGCCGAAATCAAAGCGCTGGGCGTTCATATCAGCGAGTTTCCGATTAATCTGGAAACCGCGCTCTACGCCGTTGAGCAAGGCATGAGCACCATCATGGGCGCGCCGAATATTCTGCGTGGCAAAAGTCAAAGCGGCTCGATGAAGGCGCAGGATGCGATAGAACATGGCGTGGCGAGCTGTTTGTGTTCGGATTACGCGCCCGCCAGCCTGTTGGCAGCGGTGTTTGTGCTGGAGCAACGCGGGGTGTCGACCTTACCGGAGGCCGTGCGGTTGGTCAGCCTGAATCCTGCCAAGGCATTAGGGCTGACCGATCGCGGCGAAATCGCAGTAGGCAAACGCGCCGATCTGGTATGCGTTGATTTTGTCGAGACTTATCCGCAAGCACGACAAACCTGGGTGAACGGCCAGCCGGTTTATCAGGCCTTGTACGGAGGCATTTAATGCGTCAGGGACGGCTGTTTTATGTGATCGGGCCTTCGGGTTCCGGCAAGGATACGCTGATGCAGTATGCCCGAGAGAAACTGGCGACACACAATAAAATCGTCTTTGCTCACCGTTATATCACCCGTCTGCCGGAGTTGGTAGGTGAAAACCATATCCATCTGTCCGAAGCGGAATTCTCCGCCAAGGAAAGGCAGGGCTTTTTTGCGATGCAGTGGGACAGTCACGGTCTGCGGTACGGCATCGGCAAGGAAATCAATTTCTGGCTGGCGCAAGGGTTTAATGTGGTTATCAACGGTTCCCGCGAGTATTTGTCTACTGCGCTGGAAAAAGAGCCTGATATGCGGGCGGTGTTAATCAGAACCTCAACTGACGTATTGCGTGAACGCCTTAAGAAAAGACGACGGGAAACCGACGATGAAATTGAGCGCCGCCTGGAACGGGCGGCATTATTTAACCGAACCCATCATCCTAATGTAATTTTTTTGGATAACAACGGATTGCTGGACGACAGCGGGGCGGATTTTATCGCCTTACTTACTCAGGAAAAAACAGGTCAACATGGAAATGACATCGCCTATTGAACGGAGTGAAACCCTGTCTTTACGTTTTTTAGGCACTGGCAATGCGGCTGGAGTGCCGGTACATGGTTGCCGTTGTGAGATTTGCGTTAAGGCCATATTCAATACCGACTTGAGACGAGAGCCATGCTCGGCTTTGCTGGAAATCAATGAGTATAAAATTCTGCTGGATGCGGGGTTGCCGGATTTGAAACAGCGTTTTCCGGATGGAACACTGAACAGCATATTGCTGACCCACTATCATCCCGATCATGTACAGGGGTTATTTCCCTTGCGCTGGGGACTGGGGCAGGTATTGCCGGTTTACGGGCCGGATGATCATGAGGGTTGTGGCGATTTGTTCAAGAATCATGGCATACTCGATTTTATCCATCTTGCTCCTTTTCAGAGCTTTGAGTTAATTGGACTTAAAGTAACGCCAGTGCCTTTGGTTCATTCCAAAAAAACCTTGGGCTATTGTTTTGAACATGACTCCGGCAAATTGGCTTATCTGACCGATACCGTAGGTTTGCCGAAAAAAACACTGTCTTTTTTACAACAATGGCAGCCGGATTTGATGGTGCTTGATTGTTCGTTTCCACCGATGGATGAGGCACCAAAAAACCATAACGATCTCAACCTGGCGCTTGAGGCTTATGCCGCTATTAAGCCGAAAAAAATGCTGCTGACGCATATCGGTCATGAATTGGATGTCTGGCTCAGCGAGCATGAGGGGGATTTGCCGGATGCGTTGGGGATAGCCCGGGATAAAGAACAGATCGCAGTTTGTCGGGTATTTCCTGAATAGGGAGATGTTGTGGGCAGTACTGACAAATCCCCCTTATACAAAAAATCTTACGATCAGTTTGTCGTTACAACCAAACAATCTCTATAACTTACCGAGATGTTTATTCAACCCCTGCGCCAATCGTGGAAACGTCCAACCCAGAGTAGTAAGCCTTCCGGCGCATGATTGCGTTTCCAGACACCGGCCACATATTTATTGGCCTCGGCCATGGTTGGATAAATATGGATGGTGCCAAGCAGTTTGTTCAGACCGATATTGTGTTTCATCGCCAGCACGAATTCAGCAAGCAAGTCTCCCGCATGTTCGCCGACGATGGTCACGCCGAGAATCCGGTCTTTACCGGGCTGTGTCAACACCTTAACAAAGCCGTGCGCTTCACCGTCGGCGATGGCACGATCCAGATCGTCAAGATGATAAGTACTGACTTCATAGGCAATACCTTGTTCGGTTGCATCTTGCTCATTCAGGCCAACCCTGGCGACTTCAGGATCGATAAACGTAGCCCAAGGAATTACCGAATAATCGGTACGAAATTTTTTAAAGCTGCCGAACAGCGCATTCACCGCCGCATACCAAGCTTGATGGGCGGCGGTATGGGTGAACTGGAACGGGCCGGATACGTCACCGACGGCAAAAATATTCGGGTAATTGGTTTCCTGAAAGTCATTGATGGCGATAGTGCGTTTGGGCGATAGTTCAACGCCTACTTCTTCAAGGCCATAACCTTTGGTATTAGCAACCCGCCCAATTGCTAATAGCACCTGGTCGAACGGAATGCGTATTTCTTGACCTTGATGCTCGGCAATCAGAATTTTTTCACCGTTTTCGATGATGAACTTTTTGGCGGTATGATTAACAAGCACATCGATACCTTCCTGACGGAACTTTGCCATGACTATTTCTGAAACATCACTATCTTCCCGGATTAACAAACGCGGCATCATTTCCACCTGAGTCACCTTGCTGCCGAAACGGGCAAAGCTTTGCGTGAGTTCGCTGCCTATAGGCCCGCCGCCAAGTACAATGAGACGCTTGGGCAGTTCACGCAACGCCCAGATGTTATCGGAAGTCAGATAACCGACTTCTTCTACGCCGGGAATGGGCGGTACGAACGGACGCGCACCGGCGGCGATAACAATGGAGCGGGCGGTGATAGTGCGGGTTTCACCGTCTGTGGTTACCTGAACTTCCCAGGGAGAGAGGATTTTAGCCACGCCTTCGATGACATTGACGCCCAGGTCTGAATAACGTTGCACCGAATCGTGCGGCTCGACGGTTTTGATGATCGACTGCACCCGCTCCATGACATCGGCAAAATCAAATTCAACGTCAGCTTTTTTGATGCCGAAATCTCCCGCTCTTTTAATATGGGACAGCAGTTTGGCGGAACGGATCAAGGCTTTAGACGGCACACAGCCGGTATTGAGGCAATCGCCGCCCATTTTATGTTTTTCAATCAAGGTGACTTTGGCTTTGACGGCGGCGGCAATGTAGGACGTGACCAGTCCGCCGGAGCCTGCGCCAATCACCACGATATTGTTGTCAAAGCGCGTAGGTTTAGTCCATTTCGCATAGACTTTGTTCGCTTTAACGGCTTCGACGATTTTATTGGCGATCAGCGGGAAAATGCCCAGCAATACAAACGAACCGATCAGTCCGGGCGACAGAATACCTGACAATGATTCCAGCTTGCCAAGCTGGGTTCCTGCATTCACGTAAACAACCGTGCCTGCAAGCATACCCACCTGGCTGACCCAATAGAAAGTCTGAGTTTTCAGATTGGTCAGGCCCATAGCCAGATTAATCACAAAGAACGGAAAAACCGGCACCAATCTTAACGTAAAGAGATACAGCGCACCTTCTTTAGCTACGCCAGCATCAATGGCTTGCAAGCGCTCACCAAAACGCGATTTAACCGCATCGCGAAACAGAAATCGGGCGGCCAGAAAGGCCAATGTTGCGCCAATAGACGATGCAAAAGATACAATCAATGTTCCCCACACCAAACCGAACACAGCGCCCCCTGCTAGCGTAAGGATGGCCGCGCCCGGTAGAGACAAACCGGTAACGGCAATATAGATCAGTGCATAAATGGCAACGGCCATACCGGGGTGGTTGCTGCGATAAGTTTCAATGGATGCTTGCTGAGCCTTCAGTGTTTCCAGGGTCAAGTAGCTCTGCAGATCGAAAATGAAAAAAGCAGCGATCAGGGCTGCGATAAAAGCCAGTAGTGCTATGCGAGAAAGATTCATAATTTGTTATCCTTAATGATGGGTGTCCATAAAACGGTTGTTAGCAGGGATTTTCCCTGTGGAAATTCTGAAAAAGAGGAAGAGCTGAATGAAAGCATATAGTTATTCACAAAAGGTTCCTTAATATAAATGAAATGGTTGTTTATTTGTCGCACGACAAGCGGAATCCTTACAATCAATAATCACACTGTTAGTTATTGGATACTTTTGAACTGAAGGTAACGGCTGGAGTGCAACTAATACTTTTCCATCTGATGGAAAACCATGCGCGACTGATGAAGCAATAATGGAGAAATCGGCTTTACAGGCGAAGCCCAAGAAATACACGGGCATACAGATATGCTGTGTGATTTGCCGACAATTTATTTGCGAATGTTGAGCTTAGCTCTTACTGCAACTTTGCAGCCGTCAGACAGCCTACCCAATTACTACCAACAGCGCCCTTTTCTTAATAACGGCATTAATTCAGCGAGTGGCCTTGGTTTGCTGATCAACATTCCCTGGCCTTCCGTGCAGCCGATTTGCCTGAGCTGTGTTAATTGATCAATTCGCGAGATGCCTTCCGCCCCCACAGAAAACCCTGACTGAGAAGCCGCCGTTATAATCTTTTTCGCCATGTTGCCGGAATTTGCATTTTCGATCAGCTGGTGGACTAAACTTTCATCCAGCTTAATCAACTTAACCGGCAGCGTGGCGAGAAAATCATTTATTTTGGCGGCGCTTTTTACATGGCTGACTGCCACTTCGAAGCCTCTATCCGATAGATTGTCCACCAGGTTTTTTACTCTTTGCGGCGACTTGGAAAATACCTGTTGTGGAATATCGAGCCGGAATCGAAACGCGAGCAGTTCCTGGTCCAGGATAAACTGTCGTAGGCGATCAATAAAATCATCGCGCAGACAAGTGGCGGCTGATAGATTGACGGCAATTCGGATATCGGTTACCAGGTTGGCATTCAATTCCTGCAATGCGATATGGGCTTGTTCAAACACCAGAAAATCCAGGGCGTCTTCTTTTTTGATGGTTGCGATGTTTTGCAAGACTTCGCTGGCCGTCGCCACGGAGCTATCGGAATAATGCCAGCGCATACGCGCTTCGATGACCGTAATTATGCCGCTTTCCAGGTTGACGATGGGCTGAAAGTAGGTGCGTAATTGGTTGTTTCTCAGGATAGCGTTAAAATGCTGCTCGGTAAATTCGTTCATTGGTTTCTTTTTTCCTCTTCGATTTCGTCCTGGCAGTCGGCGCAAAAAGGCGCGGCGGGATCGGCGGCCAACCGTTCGCGCGTCATCAGCTCGCCGCACCGGCAACAAAGGCCGAACGCACGGGCCTTAATGCGGGTGAGCGCGGCTTGCAGGCGTCTTTGGTTTCGTTGTGTACGTTCTTTTAGCCCCTTGGCCATAGCCTGCTGCTGCATGGCATCCATTCTCGACAAACGGCCGACACTGGTCTGGTCGAGCATGACCGTTCCGGTGTCGGCCGCCTGAATAGCATCGTGCGACTCGGCCAGTTGCCGTTCCAAAAGCTGGCGAAACGCCTCAATTTCATCGGCTGACAACACGGGGTCTTTTGGCTCAATCATCTGAGCAACAGCAGCGGCTTTTTGGCATTTACCAGCATCTTGGCGGTAAAACTGCCCAACAGCAGGTCATGAATGCGGGTGTGGCTGAATGCGCCCATCACGATCATATCGATATCGTGTTTGTCCTGATATTCACAAAGCGCTTGATCGGGCTTGCCTTGTAACTTTTTCGTGGTTACTTCAATGCCGCCGGCATTTTTCAGTTTGCTGACAGCCGCTTCAAGCAATTGTTCGGTCGCTGCATCGTCTTTGCTGACGTTAACCAGATGGCAAGTCAGGCCTTTATAAAGCGGACTGATGGCAACCATATCGATGGCTTTTTCTGTCGCCTTGCTGCCGTCATAGGCAATCATGATGCGCTGCGGCGCTTTGAACGCGTCGTTGACTACCAAAATAGGCTTGTGCAACGAGCGGATGATGGACTCAAGTTTTGCGCCTATCTTGTCCGGCTGGTTTTCATGCACTTTGCCCCGGATGCCGATGACCAGGACGCGGATGCTGTCTTCAAGCTCGATCAGCGATTCAACCAGGCTGCCGTGGCGCTGATTGCTGTCGGGGTTGGTGATGCCTGCCTGGATAACCCGTTCTTTGGCGGCCTGTAGCAACAGCTTGCCTTGTTGTAGCCGCAACTTGCTGCGCTGCTGTTCGACGGCGGCCAGCTCTTCAAGCAAATGTTCCTGGCTGCCCAAGCCGATGTTGCCGGATAAGTCCGAGATGGCAGCGGTCTCATGATGATGGTCGATCATATGCAGCAGTTTTAACGGCGCATCGACACGTTGCGCTATCCAGGCGGCGTAATCGCAGACGGCTTCGGTCAATGACGAACCGTCGATACATGCCAGCACTCTATTGGTATTCGTGTTCATTAATGACCTCCCATGATTTTTTCAATTTCTTCCGGTTTATCGTGTACGCCAAAACGGTCGACAATGGTCGAACTGGCTTCGTTTAAACCGATTAATTCCACCTCGGCACCTTCTCGCCGGAACTTGATAACAACTTTATCCAAGGCGGTTACCGAGGATATATCCCAGAAATGCGCACGATGTAGGTCTATCACAATCTTTTCTACCGCTTCCTTGAAATCAAAGGCGGCGGTAAATTTGTCTGCCGAGTTAAAGAAGACTTGCCCGATAACATGATAAGTTCGGCTATTCGTTGCCTCGTCCAGTTTGGATTCCACATACATGAAATGGCCGATTTTGTTGGCGAAAAATAACGATGCCAGCAACACGCCGACAAAAACGCCGTAGGCCAGGTTATGCGTCCAGACCACGACAATCACGGTCGCCACCATGACGATATTGGTGGATAACGGATGTTGTTTCAGTTTGACGATAGAACTCCAGCTGAAGGTGCCGATCGAGACCATGATCATCACCGCAACCAGCGCGGCCATCGGAATTTTGGACAGCCATTCGTCCAGGAACACCACCATGATCAACAAAAAAACACCCGCGCATAGCGTCGATAAACGTCCGCGTCCGCCCGATTTGATATTGATAATCGACTGGCCGATCATTGCGCAACCGGCCATGCCGCCGAGCAACCCGGCGCCGATATTGGCCAGCCCCTGGCCTTTGCATTCGCGGTTTTTATCGCTGGGCGTGTCGGTTAAATCGTCGACGATGGTGGCGGTCATCATCGATTCCAGCATGCCTACGACAGCTAACGGAACCGAGTAAGGCAAAATGATCTGCAAGGTTTCCAGGGTCAGCGGCACTTCGGGCCAGAGAAAAATCGGCAGTGTGTCGGGCAATGCCCCCATGTCGCCGACGGTGCGGATGTCCAGTTGTAAATAAATAGCAATCACAGTCAACGCGACAATGCAGACCAGCGGCGAAGGCAGGGATTTGCCGATCACCGGAATGTATGGAAACAGATAAATGATCGCCAGCCCGCCTGCGGTCATTGCGTACACATGCCAAGTGACGTGGGTCAGTTCCGGCAATTGCGCCATGAAGATCAATATCGCCAAGGCATTAACAAAACCGGTCACCACCGAACGCGACACAAAGCTCATCAGGCTGCCGAGCTTCAGGTAACCGGCGATAATTTGCAAAACGCCGGTCAGCAGGGTTGCCGCCAGCAAATATTGCAGGCCGTGATCCTTAACCAAGGTCACCATCAACAACGCCATAGCGCCGGTTGCCGCCGAAATCATGCCCGGCCTGCCGCCGACAAATGCGGTAATCACCGCAATACAGAACGAGGCATAGAGCCCGACTTTCGGATCGACCCCGGCGATGATGGAAAAGGCAATGGCTTCGGGAATCAGGGCCAGGGCGACCACAATACCGGCCAGCATATCGCCGCTAATATTGCCGAGCCAATCCTGTTTTTTCGATAAAAAGAGCATGTCAGTCCTATAAAATTAAAAAAGGCTATGTGTGAACACAGCCAGGGAGCATAAAAAGTTATTCAAAGGGGAAGGAATACTAAGGCGGCATTGTTTGAACGGCTTTGACAGTCATTGATAATCCTTCAGAGAAAAAACCAAAATAGAAGACAGAAAACACCGATCATATAAGCGATGATGAGTTTCCATTTGCGCCCAACCGGCAACGTTCGCCAATACAAGGATTGACCTCGGGTAAATCGTAACCAAATAACCCGGCTATTTCTTCGCCAGGAGCGATATAAGCGGGGCCATGCTTGGTATAGTTGATAGAGTCCAAACACCATCAAAATCAAGACCATATTGATGATGAAAATTTCGCTTTCGTGGTGAGTGGTGTGTAGCGTGTGTTCCATAATTTCTTCAATTGATTCTTCGATAAGCTCGAAAAGCAGATGCAGTAATTCAACAACAAAATGCACTGTTCCGAGGATTAAATGCAGAAGGTCATCGAACAAGGTAATGACAAGCAGCAAAACCACGAACTGTTTCCCGACTCTGGCCAGCATTTGCCGGTCGGTCTCATCAGGGCGGCCACAGCACAATCCCCCGTCGATCAGCTTGGTGAAAAAACGGATGATCCGTTTAGGTTGATGCATACTGTTCAATGCCCAAGCCCATTAATTCAGAGTGTTTCACCCAGGCTGGTTTTAATGCGTTCCAGCAGTGCGGTCATTTGTTTTTGTTCTTGTTGCGTTAAGGTCTTAAGCACCTCAGCTTCCACCGCATCGGCAATGTCCCAGAGTTCTTGCATGACGGCGTGCGCCTTGGGCATGAGTTCGAGACGATAAGCGCGGCGATCTTCACTGTCCTTGTTGCGGCGAACCAAGCCTGATTCTTCGAGCAAGTCGATCTGTCTTACCAGCGTGATCGGCTTGATTTCGAGGATTTCGGCCAGATCAATTTGACGGCAGTTTTCATTGTTGGACAGATGTACCAAGGCTCGCCATTGGGCATGGGTCAAGCCGATGTTTTCGGCTTCCTTGTTAAAGCGCTGCCGAATGATGTGGCTGATTTCGTAACTTAAAAAACCGAATTTAGAATGCATTAGTTAGTTTCATTGATATATAGTAAGTGATGAATATTATATCTTATAGTACATTCACTTCAAGCAGTTTCTATGCCTTCTTACATCTGCTCAGGTGAAATCTATGATTTTTAACTTAAGAGATTAAGCAAAATGGCATTTTTTGTAAGGAATCGTTCTCTTGAGCGACTTAAGAGTAGTTCTGCCAGAACTTTCAGTAGTGAAGAAAATGCTATTCAGATGCAAGGCACTATCTATCAACCAAATCGGAGAAAATCGATGAAATGTCTTTATTACCTCACCTCCACGCTAGACAGCACCCGTAAAATTACCGATGACTTACATCAAGCCGGTATAGACGATTGGTTCATACACGTTCTGAGCAAGGATGAATCGGGACTCAAAAAAGATAAAATCCATTCCAGCAACTACCTGGAACAGCTGGATATTCTGCGCTACGGCATTATCGGCGGGATCGCCGGCTTTGCAGTCGGATTGATCGTGGCAGGATACGTCGATGCAGCCAAACCTTTCGGACCGGAAATGCCAGGCATCGTTTATTACGCGATTATCGGCGTTCTGACCTTATTCGGAGCTTGGGAAGGCGGGTTGACCGGAATCGCTTCGGAAAATAAAAAAATCGCCTTGTTCCATAACCACCTGGACGCCGGTAGTTATCTGATTTTGATTTATGCCAAGCAGGCTTCCGAAGAACTGATCAAAAAGGTCATGGAGGCCCAGCATCCGGAAGCGGAACTGGCGGCCATTGATGCGAATTTTTACAATCCCTTGGCCGAATTAAAGCGAATAAACACATAAACCGTACCTCGCAGGTTTCCAATCTGCGGATTGTAGCCACCCCTCTTTATTATCATTGTGGATCAAAAATTATGAGAGCAGCTAAATATTTATCTATTTTTTCACCGGCTACAAAGCAAGAGAGAAAAGAAAATTTTGACACTTACTGGGCGTTTAGCCAGCAGCATGGCGGGGAATTGCTGGAAGACGAGCAGGATTTAGCTAAAAAACGTGATCGACTGAAGCATTTTCAGGATAACCCGGTTAAATTGCGCCAGCCACTGGCCGATCCCGAGGCTTTTTATCGTAATTATATCGACATGCAAGACGACCCCAAGTCACTGGATCGCATGACGCTGATGCTGACCGGCATTTACAAGTTTGCCAGGCATGAATGGGTGGGTATTAAAGGCGCCTGGGATGCCGTACCCGATATGGCCAATTCGCATACCGTGGAAGATAAAATCAGTCGCGTACATTTGGCCGAAGAATTTTGCCATGTGCGCCTGTTTGATGAAATGCTCCTTACGTGCGGTTTGGATAAAGTGGAGTGGGCGCATTTAGGGCCGATTAAAGAAAAAATCTACGAGCAGTTCCCCAAATTGCCCGGCTTTTTAATGGACACCCCGGCTTTCGTCACCGAGTTGATGGGGGTGACTTTCTATTGTCATTTACATCATCTGTTTGATGAAGTGCTGGTTGATGAACCGGAAGTTCGTGAGCGTTTAAAAGAATTGCTTGCTGAAATTACCATTGATGAAGTGGCCCATGTCGGACAAAGAAGAAATTTTATCGGCCCGATAGGCATGAAAGTTTCAAAATGGCTGGTTAAGCCTTTTTATACGCTGTTCTTTAATGACATCCCTGAAGTTGGGCAATTGTTTAACGTTGAGCAGATGATAAAAGACGGCATCGCTTTTGATTTTAATGAATTGCCTGAGTATATGATTGAACGTAGCTGGGTTCCTTCATACTGCCAAGCCTAAGATATTTCCTATATGGGTATAGTTAGACTAAAACCTCGAAATGTCACACGCTGCCGGAGTCGGTTTTAAAACGATCATGCAGGTAAGTCATCAATCAAAAACATCTTGGTAGAGTCGCAGCTGGTAACAGCCACGGCTTTTCCAATTACCTAAAAAGCAGCGGTTTTCCTGGGTGACGAACACAGAACTCGCATTTTTTAGCTGTCGCCGAAAGGTGAACAACAGGAGATTTATAATGATAAAAAACGTACTCCGAACGCTCATACGCTGGTTTCTTCCTGCATTGTTCATCTTACCCCAGCTTGTCATGGCCGGGAATGATGATCCGCAATGCGAATCCGAAGTGCCGTTGAGTTTTACCAAGCAGGAAATGGCCGAGGCGGGCTTCGAACCCGGCGGTTTCACGCCTTTTTTTCTGGGTATGATAGTCGGTCCCCGCATCGGCCTTGAGTGGAATGACGGGCGTAATGTCCGCACACTCGAAGTGCTGCGGGCGCTGCCTTATGCAGGCAATCTCGTCGGCCTGTTTTTATGTGTGGAGGCGCTTTCTGGATATCGTATGACCAGCGTGGCTGGCGAGACCGGCATCGACGATTGGCGGCGCGAGGTTTACTTTAAACGTATTCATAAGGCTGAACAGACCGGCGATTTTGCCAAGGCAGCGCACCTTAGGGAATGTTCGCCGTTTGATACTTACAATCATCCCGCCAACAATCTGGCCGTTAAGCCTGATGAAAGTACCGGGCTGGCGAAATGGCGATCCGGCATTTCAGGCTTTCTGATCGACAACCGCGTCGGTCTTGAACGTGAGGAAAGTCGCGGCATCCGCACCGTCGAATACTGGTCTATTCTGTGGCTGCCGCGTATTTTTCCGGCTATAGATGCCGCTCAGGGGGAAACGATGTCCGACATCGTGCGCAAGGAACATCTTGATACTGAATGGCTTAAAAACGATGCCGATAATAAAAGTACGCAACAAGAGGTAACACAATGAAACCACGATTCTTTGGTCGGATGACCCTCATTCTGAGTTTGTGTTCAGGCATACTCGGTTGTACATCGCAGGTTCATATACCCAATCCAGTGCCGCCGCCCCTGACCGGGCGCACGGTAGCCGCGCCGCTGCCAACGGTTTGGTCTGCAAGCATCGGCGCTTTGCAGGGTCTGGGTTTTTCAAACATTGCCGCCGATGAACACCAGGGTGTCCTCGTGACGGAAGTAAAGCCTCTTGCAGGTAACACGGCGCATAACCGAAATTCCGGCATAGCGCGTTTTGCGGTAGAGCGGGATATCTATTCCGAAGGCCAAAGCCGACTGCATATCACTCTGCTTTCCTTGGAGAAGTCCGGACAAACCGAGATTCGAATTACCCCAGAGCTTAAAGGCAAAGTCGAGAAACGCGGCGACATCAAATACGCCCCATTTAAACCTGCAACCGAAGCTCCTGATTCCGATGACGAAAACCAGACTATTGGCGTTTGGGAGACGCTTTCTTCAAACGGCGTACTCGAAGATCGATTTCTGGCGGCTTTGATGAATTTACTGCGCAGCGATAAAACCGCACAGCAAAGCGGCGGCCTGCTTCTGGGTCATTCGGCGCCTTGAACCTTTGGTTCGACAAAGCTCACCACGAGGTGAAATCGCCTGATTCTGCGGAAATTTGGCCGGGCTTAATGAATCGTGCACCATTTCAGTCGCTGCAAAAATGCAGCGACTGAAATGATTCGTTTTAAATTCGGTACTCCAGAGCTTGCTGTTCAAACCCTGGGGATTTATGTATTGGCAGTCGTACAGGTTTAAAACACCGCCTGAGGTGTTTTTTTTCTGAGAAAGAGAAAGAAGCCGCATGATTACAGGGATTACACTTCGGAGTTGAATCCGCCTTTTTTTGGATATTATGGGTCATGTGATGGATCAAACAGCAGCTCCGGCTTTCCGGTAAAGTAGCCTTGCGCATAATCAACCCCGAGAACTTTTAATTTTTCCAGTTGCCGGGCATTTTCCACATATTCAGCTATTGTTCTCTTGCCATATAGTCTGGCTGCCGAGGTAATAAAACTGACCACCAGTTCTGAATAAGGATCATCAATTAATTGGGTAATAAACGAGCCGTCAATTTTCATAAAATCCACATTAAATTTCGACAGATTCGCTAAATTACTAGAACCCATACCGATATCATCCAGTGCTAATTGACAACCCAACTGGTCTTTCAATAAATGCATCAGCTTAATGGCCTGCTGATAGTCTCGGTCAGCAACCGTTTCGGTGATTTCAAAACAGACCTGTTCAGGATTGACCCCAAAGCGCTTGAATTCTTTTGCCACAACATCAAAGAAAGGCGGATAGCGAATGGTGCTGCCTGAAATATTCAACGCATAAACCACGTTTTGCTGTTTTTGCCGTTCGATAAATCGGCAGAACTGATGCACGACATAAAGATCGACTTCCCGGCTGATATGAGATAAACCTGCGGTTTTCAGGAAGCACAGTGGAGGATAAATTTCACCCTGTTTGTTTTTATAACGCAGCAGCACTTCCGCCTTTTTTTCGGTAACGGCCTGCGTAATCGGGACTATGGGCTGGGCATAAAGCACAAAGGACTGATTCAATAGACCTTCTCTCAAAACAGGTAACAGCTTGAGCGAATCATAGTATTCATGCAAAACCGGGTCGTCGTGCCCAATTAATTTAACTGTGCTGTTTCCGGCTTTTCTTGCCCGATACAGCGCCTCATCGACGGCAATTAATATTCTTTCCGGTGTTTTAAATTCAGACGATAATGCGGTAACGCCAATAATTAATTTGGGGTAATAGGAATTTTCAGCAATGGTGATGCATTGCCGGTCAAGCAAACCGGCAAGTTCTTCAGCAAACTCAACGCTGTCCTTGGCGGGCATCTTAACAATAATGCCGAATCGGTTACCGCCCAGTTTACCCAGATATGAGCCTGCCAACTGTTGGACTTTACTGAAAATCAACCTTTGAATTGCGGCAATAAGTTGTTCTTCCGCTGCATTTCCACCTAACAGGCTGGCAACCTGAAGCGCATGATTGATTTCTGTATAAATCAGGGTGTGCTGTGGATTCTCGTCCTGCGATAGATGCCGGATCGCCGCGATGAATGAGTGTTTGGTTAACAAATTCACCGCCGAGCCTATGAGTTTTTATGCCGCTTGTAGGATTGAACGCTGGTGTAGGTCGACACGCAATACGGCACCCAATACGTCAACACTATTTTTATCAGTTCTTTTTTACCCAGATCAATGCCTATAAGGTTTTGCATGGTCATATTTCCGTTCATCCACTCATCCAGCTTCAGGCCGCATTCAAATAACGTATCGCCATAGTTAATAAACAACAGCAAGGTTCCCACAAAGGCGGCAGTCTTTAACGAGCCATTGCGTATCTCTCTGCCTAAGGCTATTTTTATCCAGGATTTCATCTTGTTCCTTTAATCGATTTTACAAGCTGTCGCATTAAACATTTGCGCATCGCCTAGAAGCGCCTACTTTTGGTGGCCAGCCGCAAATCATTAACAAAAGTTTCCGGTACTGAATCAGTTAACAAACAGCCTGTCGTTATACTTGGATAAATTTCCTCATAACTTTTCATTTCGGTTTGGCTAATCCTGCGGAAAATATGTGAGCGATTCAATTCCTCTGTATTTAAAAGCCCTGCCGCCGCCATGATTTCGGCCACGCTTTTGATCGTCTCCCGGTGGTAATTGGCCACTCTGTGGACTTTATTGGCAACCACCAGGCCTTTAACCAAAGCAGGATTTTGGGTGGTAATACCGGTCGGGCAGGTATCTTTATTGCATTGCAGGGATTGGACGCAACCCATGGCCAACATCATACCCCGGCCACTGTTGCACAAATCGGCGCCAAGACTTAAGCGCTTGACCAGATGAAAGCCGGTAAACACTTTGCCTGATGCGATGATCTTGATTTCCTTTTTCAAATCAAAACCGATCAGACAATCGCTGACAAAGGCGATGGCGTCCATCAGCGGCATGCCGACGGAATTACTGTATTCTACCGGCGCGGCGCCGGTGCCTCCCTCCCCGCCATCCACGGTAATAAAATCCGGGGCAATGCCGGTTTCCAGCATGGCTCTGCACAAGGCCATAAATTCACTTTTAATGCCGATACAAATCTTGAAACCAACCGGTTTTCCGCCGGATAATTCGCGCAGCCTTTGGATAAACAGCATCATTTCTACAGGATTGGAAAAGGTCGAATGGGCGGCGGGTGAATCGATCTGGGTATACGGCTCAACCCCTCGGATCTTGGCGATTTCAGGCGTGTTTTTACAGGCCGGCAGTATACCGCCGTGTCCTGGTTTTGCGCCTTGCGACAATTTGATTTCAATCATTTTGACTGAATCGAGCGCCGTGTTTTCCGCAAACAGGTTTTCGTCAAATTCGCCTACGGACGTACGGCAACCGAAATAAGCGGTGCCGATCTGCCAGACCAGATCGCCGCCATGCTCAAGATGATAGCAACTGATACCGCCTTCGCCGGTGTTATGGGCGAAGTTGCCCAGTTTCGCCCCGCCGTTTAGCGCCATAATCGCATGACTGCTCAACGCGCCGAAACTCAATGCCGAAATATTAAGCAAACTGGCGCTGTAAGGTTGACGGCAAGCGTAGCCGCCAATGGTAACGCGTAAGTCGCTATTGATATCGGCAAGATTTTTTGCCGCCAGGGAATGACCGATCCATTCATAGCCCACCCGATAGACATCGAATTTTGTGCCATACGGGACGGTATCCATCTCGCCCTTCGCGCGTTGATAAACAACAGAACGAAATACCCGGCTGACAGGCAAACCATCGGTATCCGATTCGATAAAATATTGCTGAATCATCGGCCTTATCCCTTCCAGCAGCCAGCGTATTCTGCCGATGACCGGAAAATTACGCCATAGCGTATGCCGGGTTTGCAGCATGTCATAAAGTCCCAGCACCAGCACCGGCATTAGCAGCAGCAAGCCCCATAAAACCGGCGGCCAGAATAGCGCGATCATTGAAATGCTCGCCAGTGCGGCCATGTTGCTGATGAGGAATGTTTTACGCATTGTTCGTCATGCCTACTCGAAATGTCATCGGTTCAATATCTGCAAAAAATAATTTAATTAGTCGTCTTTCAATAGAAAACCTTACACGGAGATTGAATAATCGATTTATCCAACGTCTCACATAACACGCATGGAAAAATAATGAGGCAGGACATAAAGAATTTGTAAGTTATCGTTTGGCAAACCGACTAAAAATGCGATAACTAACTTTTTAGGAGATACCCAATGATTTTAACGAAACGCTTAATGGCATTAACAGCCCTGCTGGTGCTGAGCTTTAACACGTTTGCTACAGAACCGGACTGGAACGCTTATGCCGAAGTTTTAAAAAGCGTCAGCCCTGGGTCAAAGAACGATGTCAAACTGGCCTTGGTGGATTATCAGGCACTTAAAGAAAATGGCAAGCTGGAAGCCGCCTACCAGCAATTATCAAACTTCCCGGTTAAAAATCTCAGCAACAAAAAGGAAAAACTGGCTTTTTATATCAATGCTTACAATATCCTGGCATTAAAAACGGTTGTCGACCATTGGCCGCTTGACAGCATCAAGGATGTCGGCAGCCTGATCAGTCCAGTGTGGGGCAAATCCGCCGGCAGTATTGATGGAGAAACTGTCTCGCTGGATGACATAGAAAATAAAATCCTGCGTCCACTGGGCGAACCGCGTATCCATTTCGCCATCGTCTGCGCCTCGGTAAGCTGCCCTGATCTGCGCAATACGCCTTATACGGCATCAAATTTGAACGCCCAACTGGATGAACAGATACAACAGTTTCTGTCCAATGCCGATAAAGGGCTTAGAGTTGGCGATGAAAGCATCCAAATTTCCAGGATTTTTGACTGGTTCGGGAAGGATTTTAAGCCTGTAGGCGGCGTTGAGGCGTTCATTCGCAGTTACCGACACGGTTTACCCCAGTTACCGTTCAAGGAGAGCATTAACTATGACTGGGATGTAAACGGCATCACTGCAAAATAATGCCGCGTGTGTGACCAGATCGGAATTCACTTGATGTCACGCACTCGGATCATCGTCCTGACTTTGCTGGCCATGACGGCTTTCGCGGGAAATTCGCTGCTCTGCCGGTTTGCGCTGAAACACACCGGCATCGACGCGGCCAGCTTCACGTCAATTCGACTCATCTCCGGCGCCGTTGCGCTTTGTCTGATCGTGCAAATACGTGGCGGCAGACGCGACACCGCAGGAAGTTGGCTATCCGCGCTTGCCCTGTTTGCTTATGCATATGGCTTTTCATTTGCCTATACCAGTCTGGCGGCTGCGACAGGCGCATTACTGCTCTTTGCCGCCGTTCAGGCAACGATGATCAGCTACGGACTATGGACGGGAGAATGTCTATGCAGGCGGCAGTATGCAGGTCTTATCTGTGCGTACGGCGGACTGGTCAGCCTTTTGTGGCCGGGGCTCTCGGCGCCACCCTTGCCGGGTTCCATCCTGATGCTAGTCGCCGGTGTTGCCTGGGGCATCTATTCCTTACGCGGCAGAAACGCGGGCGATCCTCTTATGGCGACGACGGGGAATTTCTGCCGTGCGGTATTTTTCACTACTGTACTGAGTCTGGTGCTATTTTCCCGGGCCTCTCTTGACAGTTCCGGTATTGGCGCAGCGGTAGTATCCGGGGCATTGGCTTCGGGCGTTGGCTATGCCATTTGGTATGCCGCCTTGCGCAGATTAAACGCCACCCGTGCAGCCACCGTGCAGCTCAGTGTGCCGGTCATCGCGGCCGTGGGCGGACTTGTTTTCCTAGGCGAACCCGTTACGCTACGCCTTTTAATTGCCGCCACTGCCATTCTCGGTGGCATTGCAGTGGTCATTATCGACAAACCGTGTGCATCGTGATGGAATTACCTTTAATCGCATACCTACGCAATGGCCATACCCATCCAAATACTTTTTTAGCGCTCACCTTATTTTTGAGGGGGCGAGTTGTTGCACCAAACTTTAATAAGCATAGTCAAAACATAAAAAAACGGCTTGAAAACGTCCGCTAAACAATCAACTCTATCCGCTCCGTTTATGGCGGTTTGCTTGCTAGCGTGAAACAGGGTTAAGGGTTGGCATATCCAACAAAAGCAGGACATGGAGCAATACAAATGAAAACACTGGTGACGGGGGCAAATGGTTTTTTAGGGTCAGCGGTCATGCGGCGATTACTTAAAGCGGGCCATGAAGTCCGCGTATTGGTTAAACCGAAAAGCGACAGGCGTAATTTTAATAATTTCCCCGTAGAAATATGTGAAGGAGATCTTCGCGATACTTCTTCAATAAAACGTGCAGTCAGTGGCTGCGATAATCTTTTTCATGTGGCCGCCGATTATCGATTGTGGATTCCTGATCCTGATGTTATGTATGCCATCAATGTTACAGGCACACAATCACTCATACTTGCTGCGGCCGAAGCAGGATTAAAACGCATGGTTTACACCAGCAGCGTGGCTACGCTGGGCTTCAATCCGGACGGCAGTCCGGCAGATGAAACTACACCCTCTTCACTCTCCTCAATGATCGGGCATTACAAACGTTCAAAATTTCTCGCAGAACAAGCTGTACAGCAACTTACCGATCAGCTTAAATTGTCTTTGGTGATTGTCAATCCGTCTACACCCATTGGACCTTGTGATATTAAACCTACGCCGACTGGCCGTATTGTTCTTGACACACTTCATGGGCGCATGCCGGCATACGTAGATACCGGGCTTAATGTTGTTCATGTGGATGATGTTGCTAAGGGGCATTTGTTAGCTTTTGAAAAAGGGAAGGCAGGAGAACGTTATGTTCTAGGAGGTGAAAACATGAGCCTACTGCAAATTCTGGAAATGATAGATAAGATCACCGGCGAAAAACCAAAGCGAATGCGCTTGTCACATAACGTAGTATTACCTGTCGCCTGGCTAATGGAAAAAGCTGGAATACTTACCGGAAGAGAGCCCCGTGCAACAGTAGATGCCGTGCGTATGGCAAAAAAACAGATGTTTTTTTCCAGCGCAAAAGCTATACGCGAGTTGGATTATCAGTATCGTCCTGCCCCGGAAGCCATTAAAGAGGCCATTCTCTGGTTTTCCGAAAACGGATACTGCCGGTCTAACCTTGAATGACTGAATACGCACCAAGCCGTTGCAGCCGCCGTTCAGCTCAGTGTGCCCGTCATCGCGGCCGTGGGGCAGACTTGTTTTCCTCGGCGAACCCGTTACGTCACGCCTTTTAATTAGCGGCACGGCAATTCTCGGTGGTATTGCAGTGGCCGTTCTCGACAAGCAGCGTGTATCGTGATGGAATTATTCTTAATGACTGATGTTACGCAGTTATTCGAATTTAGACGGCATTAACATTTTTATTATTAAAGTGTCGCTGTTGCGACGGTTTATTTTTAATCGGGTTCTCGCACCCGAGGGCGAGTTACTTTCTTTTGCTTCGCCAAAAGAAAGTAACCAAAGAAAAGGCGACCCGGTTGCCGCTTATTTCCTGCGCTCCTCGCTTTTGTCGAGGGTCAGCAGAAGGGGCTCCTGCCCCTCTGCTGACGTGCGGCATCCATGCCGCACCCCTGGCGGGCTATTCTCGACAAAAGCTCCGGTGCTCGGCGCGGCAAACGGGAGAAGTACCGTCCGTGCGTAACATCAGTTATTAAGCGCATACAGACACAAATGTAGTGTTAAATCTTACTCATAATTACTAAGGAGCCAAACAATGTCTATCCCTACCGAACAGATTGGCAGCATTCCCAGACCCAAGGAATTGCTTGACGGAATAGCCGCTTTTGCGGTGGGCGAAATTAATCAAGAGGCGCTTGATGCCCTAACTACCCAGGCAATCCGCGACTCGATACAATTGCTTGAAAAGACCGGCTCCCCGGTGATTACCGACGGCGAACAAAGCAAACCCAGTTTCGCCACCTATCCGGTTCATGGTCTGCCTAACCTTGCACCGGACGGTATTAAAATTCATTTCTCCGACGGCCATGTACGGCAACTGCCAAGACTGACGTCCGGCCCATTTCGCTACCAAACTTATGCACAGCAGTATCTGATTGAAGCGCAAAAATATGCCCATGTACCGGTAAAACAGGCCGTCATTGCCGCTTCCGCCCTAAGCCTGCTCTATCCGCAAGACGGTATCGCCGGTTATCCGAAAGAGGATTTTTTACAAGATCTGGTTAATGAAGCCGAAACCGACATTCGTCGCTGTCTGGATCAGGGCGCGCATTGCGTTCAAGTCGATTTTACCGAAGGGCGGCTTTCGGTCAAACTTGATCCTACCCGGAGCTTGCTAAAGGAGTTTATCAAACTCAACAATCGGGTATTGGAACGGTTTACTGCCGAAGAAAGAAAAAAAATCGGCGTGCATACCTGCCCGGGCGCCGATAGAGACTCAACCCACAGCGCAGACGTGGATTACGCAGAATTGTTACCTGATCTTTTTGAGCTTAAAGCAGGCAATTTTTACATAGCACTGGCCAGTGAAAAAAATCGCCGCCGGGTGCTGGAAATCATAAAGGAACACTCCAAACCGGAGCAACGCATCTTTATAGGCGTAACCGACCCCATTAACCCACACATCGAGACGCCGGAAGAGGTCAAACTCAAGATTCTGGAAGCGGCGGAATTTATACCCGCAGAACGTTTGGGCACGACTGATGATTGCGGCTTTTCGCCCTTTGGCGACGACACCAGCCGCTCGCGGCAAATTGCTTTGGAAAAAATTACCAACCGGGTCCTCGGCACTGCGCTTGCGGCTAAAGAATTAGGGCTTTGATAGTCCTTCGGTCAACCGCGCATTTTCGGGAAATGTCAGGCTCCATCGTTGCAGGACTTTCCCCGCAACACAAAAAGCAAATTATCCACGATGGATTTCAAGGCTGAAATATCAGGCTGGGTTTTATTAAACACACGCAACCCGTATATACCGGCAACCAGAAACCGAGCCAATTCTTCCGGGCTTTGTTTAATAGCAAACCCGCCGGAGGCTATGTGTTCTTTTAAAACATCCCTAAATTCATTTTCCACCAGTCCAAACATCGCTTGTAGCCTGGAATTGATTTCCCGGTCATGAACCGGAATTTCAAGCAGGGTATTGACCAAAAAGCAGCCTTTGCGATGTTCATCCGTAACCGAGTCGCTGAGCAGCCGGTTAAAAAAGGTCTCTATGCGGACAATGGCAGGCTGGTCGGTATGTAGCATACTGACGACCATGCGTTTCATGTCTTCAAAATACCCATCAATGGCCGCTAAAAAAAGCCCGCGTTTGTCGCCAAATGCCGCATAAATACTACCGGGCTGTAGTCCCGTGGCCTCGACTAGGTTTTTGATAGATGTCGCGCTGTAGCCTTTTTGCCAAAAAACTCCGATGGCTTTCTGGAGCACCTCTTCACGATCAAATTCTATGGGTCTAGCCATTTCAAGCATTCCTAAAAAATTTCCAAAACTAATTATTGAATATGCGTTCAATAAAAGCTATTCTTTAATTGTTTCCCCGCATCATCTCATAAGTGCACTCGGCACTTAGCGCAAAAGAAATCATAGTATAGCCGGTAGGGTGCGGCAGGCAATGGCGGCAACGGCACATTGATGCCCACATAGAATACTGGTTTTTGCAAGCCTCACAACTTGACGCCAAGACGCTAAGGATCAGGACTTTGGAAATCAACGGAGCAACTGCTATGCAGGTAAAAACGAATCCCGAAACTTTAGTAAAAAATTTATAGTGTAATTGTTGATTGTAAGGATACCGCTTGTCGCGCGACCAATAAATAACTTATTTCATGGATCCTTTTGACGCTGTTTTGATTCCCTGATCATTCCACGCTGTTTTACATCAATAACTTACCCTGCTTCTAAACAAAAATAATAAGAGACTGTTTATGAAAATCAATATGCCGGTTACTAACGTCGAATACACGCTTAAAGAAGCTGATTCCATAGTATCCAAGACTGATTTACGTGGAATGATTACCTATATCAACGAGGACTTCCTGCGCATTAGCGGATTCACCAGAGAAGAGCTGATCGGCGCCTCGCACAATATCGTCCGGCATCCCGACATGCCGCCGGAAGCATTTGCAGATATGTGGAAGGCATTGAAAGAGAATCGCCCCTGGACAGGACTGGTAAAAAATCGCTGCAAAAACGGCGACTTTTACTGGGTGCTAGCCAATGTCACACCCTATTATGAAAATGCTCAGCTGGCCGGTTACCTATCAATGCGCAGCAAACCCAGCCTGGAACACATCAATGCGGCGGATGCCGCCTACCGGCTGTTTAAAGAAGGCAAGGCAGGCAAGCTGAAAATCCAGGACGGAAGAGTCGTCAAATCGACTTTTTTGACAAAATGCAATCCCTTCAAGTGTCTCACCATCAAAGATCGATTAATCAATGTGATCGGTCTGTTGAGTGTATTGATGATGATCATCGGCGGCCTGGGCTTGCAGGGCATGAATAAGGCCAACGATAGTCTGCGCACTGTGCATGAAAATCGCACGCTTCCCATGAAGCAGATCGCCTATATCCAAAAACGGCTGCTGCTTCAACGAACGCGTATTACCGCCAGCCTGATCACGCCAACCCCCGAGCTGATCCAGAAAACCACGACCGAATTGGACCAAACCATCGCGGACGTTACCAAGATATGGGATGCGTACACGACTTCCACGCTTTCCCCTGAAGAAAAAGCGCTGGCCGACAAATTCGCCGAAAATAGAAAACGCTATATCGTGGAAGGCCTGAAACCGGCCCTCGCGGCTTTGCGTGACAATGATATGGTTCTGGCAAAGAGCATCATTGTGGAAGAGCTCCAACCGCTCTACGAATCGGTGGACGAGGGCATTGAGCATCTCCTGCAAATGCAGCTGGATGGCGCCAAGCAGGAATTTGAATTGGCGCAGTCCAGATATGACCTAACCCGCAACATCGCCATCGGTTTGATCGCGACGGGTATTACCTTTGCCCTAGGCTTAGGCTTTACCCTGCTTCGCGTTATTGTGCGTCCGCTTGACTCCGTTATCAGCCACTTCGGCCGCATAGCCCAAGGCAACTATAACAACACCATAGACATTGAACGCCGGGACGAAATCGGCAAGGTGCTGGAAGCGCTTAAATCCATGCAGACCAAGCTCGGTTTCGACATTGCGGACAGCAAACGTATTGCCGATGAGAGTTTACGCATCAAAATCGGCCTGGATAACGTCAGCACCGGCGTGATGATTGCAGACAATGCATGCAACATCATTTACGTCAACAAATCGGTAGTCGATATTCTCGGCAAGGCCGAAACGGATATCCGTAAACAGTTGCCCGACTTCACCGCCGCCAATCTGGTCGGCACCAATATCGGTGATTTCCATACAAACCCTGCGCACCAGGCGCAACTCCTGTCCACCTTTGACGATGCTTATACTGTCAAAATGAATCTCGGCGGTCGATCCATGGTGGTGACCGCCAACCCGGTCATCAATGAACAGGGCCAACGTCTGGGAGCGGTGGCCGAATGGCGGGATCGCACCATTGAAGTCGCGGTAGAGCAGGAAGTGGCAGCCATTGTGCATGGTGCAGTCATGGGGGATTTCACCCGGCGTATTGAAATGCAGGACAAAGAAGATTTCTTTAAACAACTGGGAGAAGGGCTTAACGGACTGATGGAAATTACCGAGAGCGGCATCAATGATGTGGTGCGCGTACTGGGCGCATTGTCCCGTAACGACCTGACCCAATCCATCAGCAATGACTATATCGGCAGTTTCGGACAACTCAAGGACGATGCTAATACCACGGTGGAAAAGCTCAAGGAGATTATCAATCAAATCAAAGAAGCCACTGACAACATTAACACAGAGGCTAAAGAAATCGCCTCGGGCAACAATGACTTGTCGCAGCGTACCGAGGAGCAGGCCGCCAGTCTGGAAGAAACTGCGGCCAGCATGGAACAGCTGACCTCCACCGTGCAGCATAATGCCGCAAACGCCAAACAAGCTAACCAGCTTGCCGTTGACGCCTCCGATATAGCCGGCAAAGGCGTCGAGGTGGTCGACCAAGTGGTTCGAACAATGAATGATATTAACGATTCTTCGCGCAAGATCGGCGACATTATTTCGGTCATCGACGACATCGCTTTCCAAACCAACATCCTTGCCCTGAACGCCGCCGTCGAAGCGGCGCGCGCCGGAGAGCAAGGCCGGGGCTTTGCCGTGGTGGCCGTAGAAGTGCGCAACCTCGCGCAACGCGCCGCTACGGCTGCCGGAGAAATCAAACACCTGATTGACGATTCGGTCGTTAAAGTCTCCGGCGGCACTAAATTGGTCACACAAGCCGGGCTAACCATGGAAGAGATCGTCAATTCCGTTCGCGGCGTTACCGTGATGATGTCTGAAATCAGCGCCGCCTCGGCGGAACAAACAGCCGGTATTCAGCAAGTCAATCAAACCATCGGACAAATGGACGACGTGACCCAGCAAAACGCCGCGCTGGTAGAACAAGCCGCCGCCGCAGCGGGATCATTGGAAGAACAGGCGCAAAACCTATCGGACACGGTAGCACAATTTAAACTGGATGGTTACTCTCGCAATGCGTCTGGAGGGATGTCTCAAGCCGATTCTTTTCGTACAATGCCGCAACAAAAAGAAATGATACTGGCGAAAGCGGGAACAAATAAAAACCCGGCAGCAGTCAAACCTAAACCAGTCCTACAGCCTTCCAACGATGAATGGGAAGAGTTTTAGTTAAAAAACGCTAACCCGGCTGCGGACAAAATCAAATTCTCCGCAGCTAGCTATGTTTTCCTAAAAATCACTTGAAATAAAAATACCTGAGACTGTGAGCGTGCTCGCCTGATAGGTCATTAATTGAAGAAATTTAGCCGTCTGCCCTACAGACACTTGTACATCACCAACTGATTTTTAGGTTAATGCACTTTCCGAATTTGAGCGGAAGTTGATCTCCGAGAGAACGGTAGCGGGATTGGGTTCGGCTCGTGCGCGTGGCTGGAAGAGCGGACGGCCGTCGGGAAGCTCTGTAAAGAACTGGGGATTACCCGGCAGACGTTGTATCGGCATATTTCACCCAAGGGGAAACTGCGTCCAGATGGCGTGAAACTCTTAATCCAGTGGTTAAAACCATCGGTGGCGACTTCCTTTACTGACAGCGGCTAGCCAACGGCAGATACGGTGGTATTATTGTAATATCGTCCACGTATTTCGGGTATATCAAGTAAAGCGTCTACCAGATTCGTTTTGTATTGGGAGAGGCTTTGCCAGATAGACTGTAGCCTTCCTTTGTGTCAGGATAGGTACAAAAAAGAGGTCTTCTCTTGATGCCATGACAGACACCAACCAAACTCACTCTATTACATTTGCCTTATATTTTGTAAATCATTATGCGCCTCCCCCCGAAACACCAACGTGACGTTCTAAAAATCGGTGAATTGGCCGAAGAACTCGGCACCACTCCGAGAACGATTCGCCTGTATGAGGAACTCGGACTGATCACCCCCGACCGTACCGAGGGCGGCACCCGGCTCTATGCCAAGAAAGACTTGAAACGCATGTCTGTCGCTTTACAACTTGGGCGGGTCGGAATCGAACTGGAATCAGTGCAGAAGCTTGCCCAGACGCGGGAGCAATGTGGATCGGGCAAAGAAGCCTCAGCCGCGATGCGGCCGTTGCTGGACGATTTGCGCAAAAGAGTTCGCGGTCTGCTGAACGACCTGGAAGAACTGGATCGTGATCTGGAGCGGGCGGACATGTTGATCCGCCAATGCGAAAATTGCCAAAATCGTCCCAATCGCAAGGATTGCCCGAATTGCCCGATCAACAAGAACGTCGATTTAACCAATATCGTCCGCCTTATTTGGGATCCAAACTGTCCCTGACGGCATTGACTCTGCTTTTTCAAGTCATTGATCAATGAAAAAGCAGATTATGTGTTGGACCATGCCACTAGAATCGAACCTCAAAACGACAAACCGGATTACTCATTGTCGTGAAGCTCTAAATCGCCGCGTACTATTGCAGATACCCATTCCGCAGTCTTCTCAAAGTTGCCTAACGGGAAAAAATGGCAACCGGCAAAAAGAGTATACTTAAATTCTACGGAATGTCTTGCCAGAGAACGGACAAGTCGATCTGGGGTTGTCGAAGCCGCTATCTTAAGCATTTTCGCAGGCTGTTTTGCCAAAACCTCGATAGAAGCGCCTACCCCGCAATAACGAGCTTGTCGAATCAGACTCGCCAGGCTGGCAACGCCATGAAATCCTACCCGAACCGGCATGTGAACGCCGCATCGTAGCAACTGTCTTTCCCATTCAGCCATAGCAGTAAAATCGAAGAAAAACTGCGTGACCAGAGAGGTCGTAAGTTGTTTTTGTTCCCCGTAGGTCTGTTTTTCCAGCAACACCTCCATGAGTTCGTGATGACTGATGACGGGATGCCCTTCAGGATGTCCGGCAAAACGTAAATCTTCGATCCCATTGCCTTCCATAACGCCGCTCTTAACCAGCTCCATGGATGAAGTCAAAGTCCCCACCGGCCTGTCGTAATTCCCGCCCGCGATAATCAGTGCCGCAGTGACATTTGCCTCCACGCTCAACCTTCTTAGCCACCGGTCGAGTATTTCAACGCTCGGAATGGCACGAGCTGCGATGTGAGGAATCGGGATCATTCCCTCATCCCGTATGCGTTTGGCGAGATCGACGACATCATTAGGTTTGGTGCTTGGGGTTGCGACGATATAAACCTCAGTACCTATGGGTAGGTGATTGCTAAAGTCGTCAATCTTTGCAGCTTCCTTAACTGTGATCTCGATACTGAAACTGGATAACAGTGATTGAAGGGTTGTCTTGTCAAAGATTCTATCGGAATCATCAGCGGCGTAGATAAGTGCGTCATGGTTGGTCATAGTTATCTCTCTTATTGAGTGGATGGAGTTTCTTAAACTTCATGGGTAGGGGATCGATGATCGCTTGCAAAATCTTACGTTAACGTTATATTATTATGAGGCGTCCAAGAACGCAATAACAATATTTATAACTAGCAGAGGACTATCGATATGAAGCCGCAACGAAAAAAAGTCACCATCAAGACGCTGGGCGAAAAAATTGCCAGAGGCGAAAAAATCATCGGCATGGAGTGCCATGACACGCCGAGCGCCATGATGGGAGAGGAATTGGGCATGGATCTGTTATGCGTCGGCAGTCCCGGGCCGATGGCTTTGTTCGGCCACAAGAGCATGAACACGGTGGAGTTTCAGGAGCAGCTCTATTTTCTGGAGGCCGTGCTTCGGGGGGCCAGTACACCGTTCATTTGCTGCAATATGCCCAACACCACGGCTTGTGTTTCCAAAGCCGATGCCGTCCGTAACGCCTCGGAAATCCAGCGCCGCGGTGCAGACGGCGTGCATATTGAGCCGCACCATAAAACCGTAAAAATGGTGGAAGCGATTGTCGGTGCCGGGATTCCGGTCGTTGGGCATTTCGGCGTCCAAGGCGAACGTTGGTCGCAAGTAGGCAGTTACTTGCCCAGAGGGCGGACGGCAAAAGATTCTGCCGATATTGTCAAACTCATTAGAAGCTGTATCGATGCCGGTATTAGCACCGTATTACTCGAACATGCTTCAGAAGAACTCACCAAATGGTGTTATGAAAATCTATCCGTTCCGATTGCCAGCTTAGGTTCCGGCCCTTATGCGCATGGGATTTTTCATGTTTCGTCAGACATCATCGGTTGCTCCGTTTTTCCCACGCCACCCAAGCGGGTTCCATTCGGTAATGTTTGGCAAAACATGAAGGATGCTTATACAGCATATTATGAAGCCGTTCAGTCAGGAGCCTATCCGCGTGTTGAAGAATCTCATCACATGCATGAGGGGGAGTTTGAAAAATTCCTGGATTTGGTAGACAAGCCTTAGTTTCTAGGCCTAGCCATCCTCGACGGAAAATTTTCAGGAAACAGGCTTTCAAAATCGAGAATGTATAGCAACTCCCTGGTGGCTTGTCTCGCAGCTTATCGGGGAGTTGCCCGAAATAAATAAAGCAACGCCATCTTTTATTGAGCGTATTTGGAGAAATTTTACAGTGACAACACCAATCGAATCGAAACATCAATATGTTCTGACGGCATGCTGCCCAGGAATTGTAGGAACAACCGCTAGAATATCCGGATTTCTTGCCAGACGGCATTGCTATATCACCGAGATGCAGCAGTTCGACGATGCTTTGTCGCGCCGTTTTTTCATCCGCTGCACCTTCTCACGCGATAATGAACTCTCGCCTTCACTCGACGTTCTGCGTCTTGAATTCATCAAACCGGCTAGCGAAGAAGGCATGGAATGGGCAATACACGATGCTCAGTCGCGTACACGCGTGCTTATCATGGTGTCAAAATTCGACCACTGTCTGAATGATTTGCTTTACCGCCACAGCATCGGCGAATTAAAAATGGATGTGACCGCAGTGGTTTCCAATCACCCGGACCTTCGTAAGCTGGTTGAATGGCACAATATTCCGTACCATTACCTGCCAATTACAGCAGAAACAAAGTCCATTCAGGAAACCCAGCTGAAAAGAATAATTGACGAGTCAAAAAGCGAGCTGGTTGTCCTGGCCCGCTATATGCAGGTCTTGTCAGACGATCTGTGTCACTATCTGCGAGGTCGTGCGATTAATATTCACCATTCTTTCCTGCCCGGTTTCAAGGGTGCCAAGCCCTATCATCAGGCGCATAATCGAGGCGTCAAGCTGATTGGTGCTACCGCCCATTACGTGACCGCCGATCTTGACGAGGGCCCCATCATCGAACAGGTCGTTGAACGCGTCGATCACACCTACACACCCGATAGAATGATCGTCGCCGGACGCGACTCGGAATGTGCGGCGTTGTCGCGGGCAGTTTGCGCCCATGTCGAGCATCGTATTTTCGTTAACGGCGACAAGACCGTGGTCTTCCGCTGATCTTGTTCACCGCCGTGGGAAAGAAAAATAATTTTGGCGATTAATGCCGAAGCGCCGCGAAACGCTCAGCTGATTCCACCGTGTTACCCAGCAGCATGGTGACCGTCATCGGGCCGACGCCGCCGGGAACGGGCGTGATGTAGGATGCTTTTTGCCGCACCCCTTCAAAATCGACATCGCCGATCAGGCTGCCGTCGGGTAGTCGATTAATACCTACGTCAATCACTACTGCGCCGGTCTTGACCATTTCCGGCAGAATCAGATTAGGCTTACCCGCCGCGACTATTAAAATGTCGGCGAGCACTGTGAATTGAGCCAGGTCGCGTGTTTTAGCATGACAGATGCAGACCGTTGCGTCACGTTGCAACAACATGAGAGCCATCGGTTTGCCGACGATATTACTGGCGCCGACCACGACCACGTTCTGCCCCGCCACATCAATATTTTCCGACTCAAGCAAGCGCTGCACACCGTAAGGGGTGCAAGGCGGGAAAACAGTGTTACCTGAAATTAAGCCGCCAACATTGTAAAGATGAAATCCATCGACATCTTTATCCTGATCAATAGCGTCGAGAATCAGCCTCAAATCGAAATGAGGAGGCAACGGTAACTGCACAAGGATGCCGTGGATAGCAGGATCGGCATTTAACTGATGGATGTGTCTCAAAACCTCATCCTGGGACGTATTGACGGCGAACTCGCAGAGCAGTGAATAAATGCCGACATCCGCACAAGCATTGGTCTTATTGCGTACATAAGCTCGTGAAGCGGGATTATCACCGACCAGAATAACCGCCAATCCTGGCCGTAAACCGGCTTCAATCAGGCTATCTGTTCGTCGTTTGAACTCCTGTCGTACAGTTGCCGCAAGGGCCTTGCCATCAATAACTTTTGCTGCCATTTTTTATCCTAAACTTTATAGCTAAATCTTGTTCGTGCAGTCATTCGCCCGGTAGTTAGCAATTCAACACCTTGGCGGCAAGTTCCGTACCAATGACTCGGGCTCTAATCTTGGCAAAGGCGGTATCCCGCCCGGTCGACATGTCGTCTTCGAAAGGCGAAAAACCGCAGTCGTCGGTGCTGCCGAGCTGATCCGCGGGGATATACTCAGCGGCGCGCAAGATACGATCCCGCACCAATTCCGGCTCTTCCACGTCGGGATTCAGCACGTCAATAACGCCGACAAAAACCCGTTGGTTGGGGCGGATATGTTCCTTGATAATGGCCAACACATGCTCAGGATTCTTTTCGCTGGCCATCTGCATATAGATATTGCCTGCCTTGAGCTGGAACAGGCTCGGTAGAAGATCGGCATAATCTACCTCGGCGCTGTGGGTGGAATCGTGGTCGCCGCCTGGACAAGTATGCACGCCGATGCGCTGGCACTGTTCCGGGGTGAAATGCTCCAATACCCGGTTGTTCAGGTCGATAAACTGCCGGAGCAGTTGCTTGGACGGGTCGAGCTTGACCGACAAGCGCCCTTCGGTGAAATCAATTTGCACATGGTGTACGCCTTGATCCAAACAGCCGCGAATATCCGCCACCGTTTCCCGGATCAAGTCATCGATGAAAGCTTCCCGTGAGTAGCCGACTATTCCTTCCTGTGGATAAAGCAGGCTTAAGGCGGAAGCCGAAATGACCGCTTGCTTGAGAGGATGCGTCGTGTAACGTTTAGCGGCCTGCACAAACGCGCCGGCATAGATGCCGTATCGAAACGGCCCTGCGGTTAACTTGGGTAATTGCCGAGTATGGCCGTCGGCAAAAGGAATCACGATGCCATCCTGAGCAATATTGTTCAAACCTTGTAACGGGTAAGTGGCGAAGCTTGATTTGGTCTGTTCTCCATCGGAGATTACCGGCGAACCCGTGGCTTCGAAACGTTGGATAGTGTCGCGTAAGGCTTCGTCGTAACAGGCATCGAGTCGTTCCCGAGATAGATGTCCCGCCCGGAATTCCCTGAGTGCATCGAGCAATTGCGGAGGACGAGGAATACTGCCAATGGATTCGGTAGGTATGGACATGTTGTGCTCCTGTGTGGAATTAAGGTTTGGTGCTTCATGAGGCTAGTCGAAACATCTTATCTTCAAGCGGATGGCTTGTTTTGCGAGTCGATCAGTCGTGGGTTAATCGCTGTTAATGCGCCATAGGTTGCTACAAGAAAAGGAACCGCATAAGTCAGCAGTGTCTTGGTAATATTGAGGTGTTCATCGCCATGAAAATCCAAAAAGAGGGAACCAAGTATGGCTTGCGGCTGATGAATCAAGTTCAGCACGGTTCCGACTATAAAGGCGACTCTGAAAGAACGACGGTATATGCCCAATTGAATAGCCATGCGATGAATACGAAGTAAATTCGGCAGACGGCTTTTATCAGTGCAATGAAAGCAAAAAAATTTTAACCTCATGAACAAGCCTCTTGTTAAAAAAGTTCATTAAATATTCCGTGCTGCGAGAAAAGTAAATGGCTCTAGCTATTTAGAAAAAGACAAATTATTTCCTTTATCTAAATATATCATTAAGGTTAGATTATGACAAGTCCTGTGCATGTCTTCAAAAAGCACCTGTGCGAGATTTTGAAGTTCAATTGAGCGTGCAAAATCAAAAATTGTTTTGGAGATGTTCCTAACAAAATTGAGTTCGCTCTATCGCTACAATATAGGCATCAGCCAGAATCTAGAACGAGCAATGGATCGAAATGACCTACTCATAATCATTACGAGTAAGTATATTGCCGCCCTATCCTGATGCTGCTAACTAAAGACATCTTAATAGTGCAACCAGCTTCTGATCTTCCGTGCAGTTGTATTCTGAAAATGACACTAATTAACGCTCAAAAAACGGTAAATTCTTGTCACTTAAATCCGTAAAATAAACTATGTGTCGCTTCCGACCAAATTCTTGATCTTGATGCCGACATAGCCTTTTAGTCAGAACATACCTGATGGCTTTCTGGAGTACTTCTTCACGATCAAATTCTATTGGCTTGTCCCATGTCGCACATTCATGAAAAATTCTAAAACTACTTATTGAACATTCATTCAACAAAAGCTATGCTTTAATAGTTTTTGAATTAAGATTCAATAATTATTTATTTTCTCCATTACACAAGGAACACACCATGCCACATTGCTATCAATCCATAGTCGTTAATGCCCCCGTCGATAAAGTATGGGACGCCATCAAAAATTTCCATGATATGTCATGGGCTGCCAATGTCATTGAAAAATGTGAGGCTGTTGGCGAGAAATCGGGCACCGAGGCCGGTGCCAAAAGAATTTTGAACGATGCCTTTCATGAAACGCTATTAGAATGTAACGACCAAGAGCACAGAGTCAGATATTCAATTGACGAAGGCCCGTCTCCGGTCTCATCCGCTGAAGTCAGTCATTACATTGGCAACCTGCATCTGATTTCCGTGACATTGAATAATTCGACGTTTGTCGAATGGGGTTCAACCTGGAATTCTGTCAGTGAAGACGCAGCAGAGTTTTGCCATCAAATCTACGTGGCTTTATTGAGAGAATTAGCCCAAAAATTTGAATCAAAATGATGCTATATAGGATATGCACAGCATAACCTGACTGCCAAAGCCATTAAGTTAAACCATCATATCGGTAGCGAGGGTTGGCGGTATCTAGTACACAGGGATGTTTTTAGAGTTTGCCATCCTTGGCCTCTGGATACCGGAAATCCTTGCAGGAACGACGAGTTTTTCCTTAACTTAACGGAACTGCCCTGATTGCTACCCCCATTAAGGAACACGCATGACCAATCAAAATAAATCATTACCTATCGCCTTATTCGGTTTAAGAATCAGCGTATTTTTAGTGATGTTTATGTGGACCATCGATAAATTCATTAATCCGGCACATGCCGGCAAGATCTATGAAAAATTCTATTTTATAACCGGTCTGGAAGGGTCGGTGATGCTTATTATATTGGCCGTCATCGAACTGGTTATATTGATCGCATTCCTGGCGGGTTTGTATAAAAAATTCAGCTACGGCTTTGTGCTGGTCATCCATGCAATATCCACGCTGTCCTCTTTCAAACAATATCTGTCACCTTTTGAGGGGCCGCATCTTTTGTTCTTTGCCGCCTGGCCGATGCTGGCGGCTTGCGTTGCCCTGTTTCTGCTGAGAGATGAAGATGTCATGCTGACTTTTCGCAAATCGATTCGGAACAATTAATTCTACGTGCTAATCAGGAAGGCGTTATCTACTTGCCTTAAAGAAAAGCAAGTGACCTCACTGCGTTTAAGCGGCATTACCGCATGCGTATTCGACGCATACGGGACGCTATTTGACTTTACCAGCGCCGCCGCTCAGGAAAAGAGCGCACTCGGAGACCAGTGGCAGGCGCTGTCCGACCTTTGGCGTACCAAGCAGCTTCAATACACTTGGCTGCGTAGCCTGATGGGAAAGCATGCGGACTTCTGGCAAGTAACCGGAGATGCCCTTGATTTCGCCATGACCAGCCTCAAGATCGAAGATCCGGCATTACGCGACCGCTTGATGTCGCTTTACCTGAAGCTCTGTGCATACCCTGAGGTAAAAGATACGCTGATACAGCTGAAGGCTCACGGTATGAAGCTTGCCACGCTTTCCAACGGAGAACCAAAGATGCTTAAGACTGCGATCGAAAATGCCGGAATTACCGGTCTTCTTGATGCGGTGCTGTCAGCCGAGCAAGTGGGGATCTACAAGCCTCACCCAAACGTCTATCGACTCGCCACCGATCGATTTGGTGTGAAAGCGAATCAAATTTGCTTCGTCTCGTCGAATGCCTGGGATGCCCATGCCGCCAAGGCTTTCGGATTTCGCGTGATCTGGTGCAACCGCTTTGGACAGGCTCCCGAACACATCCCCTCGCCGCCCGACGGAGAGATCACCACCTTGGCTTCTCTGCCCGCTATCGTCGGGATGGCTTAGATCCGGGTAAGTAATCAAAAGTTTCTTAACATTTTTCCCATTCGCCGGAGCGGCTTTAGCCGCGCGGTCACCATCCACAAGAGCGGCGTTGCATTCCTTACAATTTATTTTGCAATGGTTCAAAAAGAAAAAACCAAACTGACCTAGTCATTGACTCGGATTACAAAGAAGTCGTTTTTATTCGACCATAGGCAATCAAAAACGGCTGATTAGGAGGCTGCTTGCCGCCCAATCAACATCAATGCGCAATTCGGCCTTCAATAAGTTCGCGGTGATTGAGAACAGCATTCGCGATAAATTCTGAAAAAACCCGCAATCGCGCAGTAGTACGCATATCGGTGTGGGTAAGTAGCCAGAGATCGTAAGTGGGTCGAGCTACGCCAGGCGGTAGGCGTTGTAACGTTGGCTCAGGGTCACCCATAAAACAGGGGAGCATGCCGATGCCCATACCTGCTTTGGTAGCTTCAAACTGGAGCAACAGGCTCTCAAAAACATTCTTGGCCGGAATGTGCGGGTAATCGCTCTTCTTGACCCATGCAGGGTAATCACTACGTTTGACATAGTCGATCCATCGCGCTGTCGAACCGCTATTTAAGTCATGCCGCTTTATATATTCTTCCGAGGCATATGCGGCACTATAAATATTGACCAGACGTTTGCCGATTAATTGCTCAGGCGGCTTTTGTGTAATGCGTAAAGCCACGTCCGCTTCGCGTTTACCTAAGTCAAGTGATTCGTAAGTGATAACAACTTCGAGGGCAATGTCGGGGTAGAGTTTGGAGAACTCCGCCAGATGCGGCATGAGAAGGTGTGTGCCCAATACATCAACCATCGTTACGCGGATATCGCCGCTGAGTTGTTGATCCCGACCAACGATGCGCCGTTCCAAACCGTGAATTTCACTTTCTATCTGTTCGGCGGTCGCCAATACCTCCTCACCAGCAATCGTAATGGTGTAACCGCTGGGTGAGCGCTCAAACAAACGTACGCCGAGCCGTTTCTCAAATGCGTCAATGCGTCGCCCCACTGTCGAATGACTGACGCCGAGTTTATCTGAGGCGGCGCGCACTGAGCCATGACGACTTAACGCAAGAAAATGCTTGAGATCGTCCCAGTCTATGCAGTTATTTTTTGTGTTCATGAAAGTCAGGTGTTGCCAGTAAAGCTCTAAAGGCTAGCGCGTATAGGTGTTCTCGTCAAACAATAGCTTGTCACATTTTTGCATATTAATCAGTCAAAATTACGCATTCTAATTCTTTTTTGAAACGCCTATGATGACACCAGAAAGTGCAAGAGAGATTTAAAACCAAAAATACACACCCATTTAAACAATAGAGGACTTAATTCGATGACTACTAAAACCACAATAATCATAACCGCCGTTTTCAATCCTGACCAAATGCTAGCGGCGCAGGAATATATGCAGCTAGCTGTCCCCATGCTGATCAATGGCGGAGGCGAAATTATTCGCCGCGTCAAAGTCGAGCGAGTCGTGGTCGGTGACCAAAGTTACCACGCTTGCCTCGTTATGGATTTTCCCTCAGCAAGTGCCGTAGATGCCATCTTTAACAGCGACGAATATGCAGAAATTGTTCCGCTACGCGAGACAGGATTCAAGTCTATGAACATTGTTATCGCTAGCTCAATGTAGCCTGTCCATAAACTATGGTGCGCTAAATTGTAGCAAAGCATTACAACAACTCAATTTTAATAGGGAAAGGAATGAACCGACTAAACAAACTTAAACGATATGGTAGTTGGTCACTCGTCACGGGTGCTAGCTCTGGTATCGGCCTGGAATTCGCGCGGCAACTCGCATCACAGGGCATGAACCTAGTGCTAGTGGCACGGCGGGGCGACATTTTGTCAGCACTCGCCAAAGATTTGACACGCGAATTCACGGTGGAAGTCAAAACCATAAGCTGCGATCTGTCGGAAGAAGGCGCTGTCGAGAAACTCTTTCAAGACCTTTCAGGTATCGAGATCGGTCTAGTAGTCATGAACGCTGGTATGGAAACCACTGGACATTTCACAAAGGTCAGTCTGGACCACCATATCCAACTGGAACGACTCAACATTGACGTTCCGATGCGTATGACACGGTTGTTCGGCGAGGCTATGGTAATGCGCCATCGCGGTGCACTGATCTTTGTCTCCAGCTTGTTTGGCTATCAAGGCGTTCCAATCGTTGCCAACTATGCCGCATCCAAGGCCTACATCTTATCTCTCGGCGAGGCGCTGAATGTTGAGATGAAACCGCACGGCGTTGACGTGCTTGTGCTTTCGCCTGGACTTACTGATACCGATATGCCCGCCCAAATGCCGATCAATTTCGGCAAAATGCCTGTTACAACTTCATCTCCCAAGGCGGTTGTGCGCGTAGCACTGCGTTCACTTGGCAAAAAAGCAACCGTGGTGCCAGGCTTTATCAACAAATTTTACGCATGGGAAAATAGGCTCATCCCCCGAAGTTGGCCTGTAAAGTTGTTCGGCTTTTTAATAAAAAACGCGTTCGACAAGACCCGCAGAGACGAATTGCTTCATGTAAAAACGAGCCGGTAACACGGATATTTCAAAACAAAGAACTTTTTCGGAAAAATAAGAGAACAATTATGAACTTACTAAAATCAATGTTTATCAGCAATTATATGATGGCTATCATGGGCATCGCCGGTTATGCCGGCTGGATGCTTTATCATGGCGCTGACCCGGTCGCCTGGGGTGGCGTGATGCTGTCTTCCGCACCATTAATGATGTTTATTAGTGTGGCGATGATGTTCAAAAATATCGCGCGTACCAGTGCGCGCTTCCCACTGATTAACTTATTGGGCGCGGTCGGTACTGGCCTTGCTGTTTGGGCCTGGTATCAGCCAGGGACAAGTCAGTTTTATCCACCCAGTTATCTTGCTCCAGTATTGGCGTTAGTCGGATGGAGTGGTTTTTTGCTGTATGCCTATTGGTATTCAAGCTACGGGCGTAAGCCAAGCGCCAAGCTTAAAATCGGCTCAGCCTTGCCCAAATTTACTGTCAGAGATGCCAATGGTGCAGCTGTAACATCAGCACAATTAACCGACAAACCGGCTATCCTGATGTTCTATCGCGGCAATTGGTGTCCATTGTGTATGGCGCAGGTTAAGGAATTGGTGAGTCGGTATAAAGACCTCAGCGCCCTCGGCGTTCGGGTTGCCCTGATTTCCCCGCAACCCCATAGCAATACCGAAACGTTGGCGAAAAAATTCGATGTGGATTTTGATTTTCTAACTGACAAAGGGAATGTCGCTGCCCGTACTTTGGGTATTGACCAAGATCATGGTTTGCCGATGGGCATGCAAATGATGGGATACGACAGCGAAACAGTATTGCCGACCGTCATCATTACCGACCAGAACGGCATGGTGGTTTGGAAGGACGAGACCGATAACTACCGTATTCGCCCTGAACCGGACGTTTATCTGGAAGTGTTACGCCGTCACCGCGTTGTTCCTGCTGCTGTCTAGAGATCGCTAGCTGTGATGGCGTTTGAAAATCAGCATACCGGAGTCGGGGGCATGGTCGAGCTATCTATCGGAACCTGGCGCGTCACCATCCGGCGTACAACTCCGGAGACCATGGATCTGGCCCGCATGTACGACGCCGCCTCCTGGCTTTGGCATCCGATCGTGGGACTGCTGGGCTACTCTCGGATCTACACCAATTTGTTCGATAAATTGGCGAACGATGGCTGGCTGGAATGCTTGCAGAGTGGCGCAAAGGTACTCGATGGCGGCATAGGGACAGGCACTTTCAGTATGGCATTGGCGAAAACCATTCCTGACGCACTCGAAATCCATGGCATGGACATTGCCCCACGCATGCTTGCACGGGCACGCGACAACCTCCAGCGTTTGGGGCGTTCGAACCTGACCTCACAACTGCGTTATGGCAACGTCAATTGCCTGCCCTATTCCGATGGCGATTTCAATATGGTGATGAGTGCCCACATGTTGGAACACAGCGCCAATCCGTCTGAGACCATCAGGGAAATGTCGCGCGTACTGCGGGTTGGCGCACCCTTGTTGATCGTCACGACTCGCGCCAATCGAATCAGCGCATTGCATAGCTTACGTTGGCGCTATCGATCCATTGAGTCGCAGCAACTCCAGCAATGGATGCACCAGGCAGGCCTGTGCGACATTCGGCGTTACCCACTGAACGGCGGTTTGTCCTTGCCAGGTCCCTTGAGCGAAGCCTACATAGGTCGAAAAATAACAGCTAGCCGCACTACTGAAAGCCACCCGAAGGAAATAAACACATGAACAACCCCAATCAAAAATACGACATAGCCATTATCGGCACCGGCATTGGCGGCTCGACGCTGGCGGCAATACTGGCGCGGCAGGGGTTGAAAGTCATCGTGTTTGAAGGGGGTATGCATCCTCGCTTCACGATCGGCGAATCCATGATTCTGGAAACCTCCGAAGTCATGCGCGCCTTGGCGGAACTCTACGATGTTCCGGAACTGGCATATTTCAGTTCGGAAAATTACTACAATCTCGTCGGCACTTCGCACGGTGTGAAGCGGCATTTCAGCTTCCTGCATCACATGCCCGGCGAAAAACAGGATATACGCAAGAGTTTGCAGGCCGTCATCCCCAAGTTGCCTTACGGGCACGAGATGCATATTCATCGCCAGGATTCCGATTATCTGCTCACCTCCATTGCCATCTCCTATGGCGCGGAAGTCTTGCAGGGAACCCCCGTGCGCGACATCACCGTTAAGCCGGATGAAGTAGAAGTTATGACCGACAACAACACTTACCGTGCCCAGTACATCGTCGATGCGGGCGGGATGAAATCCATCCTGGCGGAGAAGACCGGCTGGCGGCACCGCAACCTTCAGGCTCACACCCGCACCATCTATACGCACATGGTGGATGTGCCCTGTTTCAATGATATTGGACCTTCGCGCGGGCAATACGGACACCCTTTCCGTCTCTCGGAGGGTACCTTGCATCATGTTTTCAAGGGCGGCTGGCTTTGGGTTATTCCGTTCAACAATCATCCCCCCGCCACCAATCCGCTGTGCAGCGTGGGGCTGCAACTCGACCCGCGCATCTACCCCGTCCGCGCCGATCTGACGCCGGAGGAAGAGTTCTACGCTTTTATAGAACAATTCCCGGACATGTGCGAACAGTTCAAGGCTGCCCGTGCCGTGCGAGTCTGGAACCGCACCGACCGCTTGCAATACTCGGCACAGCATGTTGTCGGCGACCGTTTTGCCTTATTGGCGCACGCGGTTGGCTTTATTGATCCGCTGTATTCCAAAGGTTTGTACGTTACCCACATGAGTGTCATGGTAGTAGCGGATTTGATCCTGAAAGCCCACCTGACAGGGGATTATTCGGCGGCGGCTTTCGCATCGCTGGAACAGGTCACTCTGCGCTACATGGGCATGCATGACCGCTTGGTGGCGAACTCCTTCAAGTCCTGGGGACATTACAAACTCTGGTCTGTGTATGCCGTCCTGTGGCTGCAAGGCGCGTACCTTGAATATCTCAAGCGACCGTCACGCGTCTGCGCGCCAAAGGCCGCGCCGACTATCTGGCGCAATTGAGCGGACTGAAACTGGCGGGCGGTGGTTTTGCCCCGTTCTTTGAGTTACAGGAAAAAGTGGATGCACTCATCGAGCGGGTGAACCCCGACGATGAAGCCGACATTGACCGCACTGTGGCAGAAATTCGCAATCTCTATGCCGCTTACCCCTGGATGCCTTCGGCCTTTCGCGACCTGCTGAACGGCAAGAACACCCTGCCCAATAACAAGCTGCGGGTCAATCTGTTCAATCAGAGCGACGGATTCATGGGCGACGGCATATATCGCGAGCATTTTTTTGGCAACACATCCATGTTCAACCTAATCCTGAAAGCGGTGAGCGAGCAAACCCGATATTCTGCTACTGCATTACGTTGGCGCAAGCGTGCTAACGTAAGCAAGTCTCTTACGCTCGCGGGACTATGATTACCCTGATAAAAATGCTTTTCAAACCTTTTAATAATGTAAGGCTTAGCAGTTACTTTCGAACATTTCATATCTGGAATGTTATCGCTTAAGTAAATTGAATTTCGTTGATCGAGCATTTCAATACTATGAGCGACTCAATTATGAGTGTCATACAACAACTTATTGACAGTGCTAAGAGCTTCATTATAATAACGGAACGATTATTCTGTTATATATTTGTATGCCGCGTATCCGAGAATTCGACCCAGACGAAGCCCTTGATAAGGCCATGAAAGTTTTTTGGCAAAAGGGTTACGCCAACACCTCCATCGAAGACTTGGTGAGCGCCACTGGTGTAAGCCGCTATGGGCTATATGATGAATTCGAGAATAAGCACGGATTGTTTCTTGCCGCCCTCGATCATTACCAGAATGCCGTTGGGGGGACGCTATTCGGGATAGTGGAACGGTCGGGAGCATCGCTGACAGACATTCGGGCTTATTTTGCAAAGCTGGTAGAACTTTCTTCATCTGAGATGGGGAAATTGGGATGCCTGATGGCAAATTGCGCAAGTGAGATGGCTCCCCATGACGAAGGTGCTGCAATCAAGGTTGAGAAGTTCAGGGCAAGATTGCAACTCGGCTTCAGGAATGCCCTGTCCAATGCGAAAGCCGCAGGCGAGCTTCCGGCGCAGTTTGATGTCGAGTCGGTGGCCGATTTCTTGACCGGTGTCATGCAGGGGCTGTCTGTGATAGCGAGGTCGCGCGCAAATCCCAAAATGATGGCAAACTTGGTGGAAGTGGCACTGTCCCACTTACAATAATTTTTTTGCCTTTTTCAGAACAAATGTTCTGTTATTGGTGTTTTCGTAAATGTAGTTCTATTTTAATGACAACGGAGTCAACAATGAACCAAACCGTATCAGCAATTAATAAATTCCCTGCAAATTCAGATACAGTGCCGAACAAAGCAATAGCCGATGCCCTCGCCCCGCTCCGGTTTGAAGGCATCGGCTATTACGACGTGCCGCCAGAGCGGATGTTTGCCGCCATTTCCGAACCGGGTGTGATGAGCAAGTGGCTACCGATGCTCAAATCGTTGCACATGGATCACTCAGATTCTGCGAACGGACCGGCAGCGTGCGGTGTCGGTTCGGAGCGCAATTGTTCGTTCAGCATGATGGGTGACGTGACCGAGCGGGTGATCTGGTGGAACCCGCCACACGGCTATGCCTTCAGCTTCCAGCCGAAAAGCAAGATGATGGTGCCGACACTGAACCATGCGGTGGTTTTCCTCGTCGAGCCACATGGCAACGGCGGCAGCAAGTTCATTTTCCGCACGCACTTCGACTGGCAGCCTGACCTCATGCGCTTCATGGCGGCGCGCATGATGCCGATGATGCTGAACATGGGGCTTGCCAACCTGAAGAAGCAGCTTGGTGGCAAGGGCGGCAAATTCCGCCGCATCGCATAAGCAAATAATAACCCAATGGTAAACAAATTAAACAAAGGACACCAACATGACCACCTTAACAGAAGAAATAAAACAATTTACAGCGGAAGCCTATGAAAGGCTGCCTGCTGGCTACATCGATACATTCCGAAACCTGATCGGGCGGCTTATCGAGGAGAATTTTGCGTCCAATGCGCCTAAGGTCGGAGAAGCATTCCCAGATTTCATCCTACAAGACGACGAGTCGAAAACGATCAAGGCAAGCGAACACTGGCACGATAAAAATATCATCGTGAAATTCTATCGGGGCGGCTGGTGTCCCTATTGCCATCTTGAACTTGCTGCACTAGAGAAGAATGCACAGGAATTCGCTGCCGAAAATGTAGAATTGTTCGCAATTGCCCCGGAAAAGCCCTCATTCCAATTGGAAACAAAAAAGAAGGCAAACGCAAATTTCAAATTTCTGTGGGACGAAAACAATGCGCTTACAAAACGTCTGGGAATCGCTTTTGTCGTCGATGAGGATGTCAGAAATGTTTACGGAAAGCTGAATCTTGATTTGGATTTAGTCAATGGTGAATGGATATTGCCTGTTCCTGCGACTTTCATTGTCAACAACGGAATCGTCAGGTACAGCCACCTCGATGCGGATTACATGCGGAGGCAGGATCCCGTTGACCTTTTGGCCGCAATCCGCTCAATCCGTCACTAAACATACCACCACATTAGGAGAAAGTATGAATTTTTCAAAAACATTCACCAATACGCTGCTGGCTGCTAGTGCCACACTTTGGCTGAGCGGCTGTATGACCATCATGCCGATGATGGCACCGACCGTAGAAGCGGAAAAAAATATCAGTTCATATTTCCCATTTGAACCTAAGTTTGTAACTGTCAACGGATCAAAAATGCATTATGTGGAAACGGGTTCTGGAACACCTGTTGTCTTCATACACGGCAACCCGACATCAAGCTATCTGTGGCGAAATGTGTTGCCCATCGTCGCAAAAGGCAACCGTGCTATTGCGTTAGATTTGATCGGAATGGGCAAGAGCGACAAGCCAAACATTCCATATACCCTCGATGATCAGATTCGCTATTTTGATGGATTTATGACTGCCATGAATCTCAAAGAGGCGATTCTGGTTGTGCACGATTGGGGTGGTGCGATTGGAATCGACTATGCGATGAGACATCAGGATCAAGTGAAGGGGCTCGTGATGATGGAAACACTCATCCGTCCGATGAAATGGAGTGAGTGGGGTTTTGCGCAGAAATATATGTTCAAAAGACTTCGTGACGCAGAAGATGGATACGATCTAATCGTGAAGGAAAATATTTTTGTGGACAAATTTTTACCAATGATGGCGGGGCGAAAATTAACTGACGCGGAAATGTCGATTTATCGTGCACCCTATTTGAAGGAAGTGGATCGCACGCCTGTGCGCAATTTCCCTCTTGAAATTCCAATTGATGGAGAGCCGAAACGCACCCATACGCGCATACAAGCTAACTATGTGGCTCTTCAACAGTCTCAAATTCCGTTGTTATTACTTCGTGGAAAGCCAGGGGCTCTCATGGAGAGCGACGAATATGTCGAAAGTTTTAAAAGGGATTTACCAAGAATGAGAGTTCAAGATATTGGCCCAGGATTGCATTACCTACAAGAGGCGCAGCCTACTCGTATTGGAGATGTCAGTGCAAAGTGGATCGACGAGATCAAGCGTGGAATGAAACAATGAAGATCTACAGTCATCCGGCCTCGATGAATTCGCGCAAGGTGCTGATGGTGGCCCACCACCTCGGCGTCCATCTCGAGGTCACCTTCGTCGACCTATTCCTGAGGCAGCACCATGAGGCCTCCTTTGTGGCAATCAACCCGAACCGTCTGGTACCAGCGCTCGTCGATGGAGACCTCGTCCTCTGGGAATCTAACGCCATCCTGCACTACTTGGCCGGCGCTAGCCCCGGCACGCAGCTGTGGCCATCCCAGATTGGGCGACAGGCTGATGTGCTGCGTTGGCTCTCTTGGGAGCAAACACAGTTCGCGCCACCCTGCTTGCGGTTGTCACAGGAGTACGTCTTCAAGCCGTTCGCGGGCGCACCAACGGATCTCCCCGCTATCGATGCCGCCCTCGAAGCATTCCGAATCGCGGGTTCGGTCCTCGATGCTCACTTGCGCAACCGCAGATTCCTCGTGGGAGACACGTTCACTCTCGCGGACTTCGCAGTGGCGTGCCACCTCACGCATGCCGAGGCGGCCCATATTCCGGTGAACGATCATCCCGCCCTCTCTCGCTGGCAGCGAGAGGTAATGTCTACTGCGGCCTGGGCTGCGTGCGACGGGCGTTTGCCTGTGGAGAGGAAGTGATGCTGCGCTCCCGCCGAGCGAAGGCAGTCGTCGTCGGCGTCGGCGCAGAGGAGGGCTTAGGCGCGGCTCTCTGCCGACGCTTTGCTGCGGAGGGACAACACGTGCTCGTGGTGGGCCGCACGCGAGCACGTATCGAGCATGTTGCAAGATCAATCAACGAGAGCGGCGGCAGCGCTAGCCCTATTCACGCCGACGCGTCCCGTGAAGAGGACGTTGTGCGTCTCTTCGATCTGGCTATGTCTGACGAAGAGCATGCACCGGCCGACCTCGTTGCGTTCTCTGCGGGCAGTAACCTTCACCACGACTTTCGAACTTTGCCAGCGGCGGTCTTCGAGGACTTCTGGCGCAACGGGTGCTTCAGCGCGTTCCTCGTGGGACGCGAGGTCGCTCGGCGATTCGCACCGATGCGCAGAGGCACCATGATCTTCACAGGCGCATCCGGAAGTCTTAGGGGAAAGCCAGGGTTCGCCCAGTTCGCGTCGGCAAAGGCGGGGACTAGGGCACTTGCGCAGGCCATGGCGAGGGAGCTGGGGCCTCAAGGTGTGCACGTCGCGCACGTGGTGATAGACGGTGCCATCGACGGGGATCGAGTGCGCGCCTTGGTGCCAGAGCTCGTCGCTAACCGCGGCGAAGACGGCCTTCTACGTCTTTCCGCGATCGCGGACGCTTATTGGGCGCTGCACCGACAAGACTCGTCGGCTTGGACACACGAGCTTGATCTGCGCCCATTCAAAGAGCCGTTCTAATCCTAAAGAGCCGTTTAATCGTTCCCAACCCATCATGCAAGCCAACTGTGTTGCACTTCAGCACGCAATTAATCACAGAACTTGCACCCTATTCGGAGAATACAGATGATTTCAAGAAGCAGTAAAACTCCAAAAGGCTCTGTACCTTTGTCACTTGGTGAAGAACTATTTACGAATTTGGTATCGTTTTATGCCACACCCCAAACCGAATACCCCGTTGAGCGGGCAAAGTTATTCGGGTTTGACTGTTTGCGGACCAATGGTAAGGTGTTTGCCAAACTGCACAGCGGTCATCTGGTCATGAAGTTTCCAGCTAACCGCATCACGGCTTTGGTTGATTCCGGTCAGGTCAATGCTTACGAACATCGGGGGCGTGTATTGAAGGAGTGGGGTGTTATTTCAACGAGCAAAGACATCATCGCGTTGACCGAGGAGGCCAGAGTTTTCACTGAGAACTGAGCGTTTATTGGTCGAAAAATTAACCGGTAGTAGTTTCGCTGATTGTGCTACATAAAACAGACATATTTTTCAAATCTTCTGATATGCATAAAAAAGCCATTACCCAACTTTGACGCTAACACATCCCTATATCCCCTGCCGTCATCTTACGCAGAAAATCCGCCAAGGTTTGGCCATGCTCATCAGCGAAAATGTCATTTTCCAGTGTAATCTGCTGCATGCGATCCAGCCGGAAATTACGGAAATCGCCCCTTAATTCGCACCAGCCGACCAGCGTCCAGACATTGCCCCAGAAATACAGCCCTAACGGGCGGATACGGCGCTGGCTGAATTCACCGTCTGAGCGCCGATAAACCAATTGTAACACGCGCTTTTGATCGGCGGCTTTCCGGCAAATATCCAGCGAAATATCAATGTCTTCCCGTTTGCCAAACCGCAATGAAAACAACAGGCTTTGGTCAATATGGTGCTTTAATTCGCCAGGAATCACGGCGGTGATTTTATCCAATACCGATTGCGCCGATTGGCCTAATTCGCTGCCAGCCCAAGTTTTGACCATCCTAGCGCCAATCACCAAGGCTTCAATCTCTTCCGCTGTGAACATGATCGGGGGAATATCCAACGTATGCCGCAAATGGTAACCTACGCCTGCCTCACCTTCAACAGGCACACCCGAAAGGCTTAAATCCTGTATGTCCCGGTAAATCGTGCGTTCAGAAACTTCCAGTCGTTCGGCCAGGGTTTTGGCCGTCACCAAGCGTTTATTACGGAGAATTTGGACAATTTGAAATAAGCGGTCGGCTCTACGCATGGTTTGAGTGGTGGCCGGTATGATACCAGCCGCCTCCTTTTAAAGTGGTTACGCCACGGAGTATAACCCGATGCGGTTGCCTTCACTATCCAGGAACAAGGCAAAATAACCGCATTCGCCATCCTTAATCGGTGTTTTTGGCATAATAACCGAGCCACCTTGTGCAACGACACGTTCTAAGCGATGGCTCAAGTCAGCGCCACCGTTCAGGTAAATCACCGCTCCAGTCTGCCTGGGTTCGTAATGTTCGCCAAGCATCAACATGCCACTGACCGCTTGGTCATCGGCAGCGAAAATAGCCATTTGGTAGCCGTTCATCTCATCATCCTTGAATGATGTTTCCATGACCTGTTGGTAAAAGTTTTTCGCACGTTCCATATTGGTGACTGGAATTTCAAACCAAGTTGCGACATGATTCATTGCCTGATCCTCGTATTGTTAAATGAAGAGTCATCATAAAACAGGCCTCCTGACAGCATGGTGTCAGGAGTGTTTTTCATGGAGTTCCCAGCCACCGCCAAAGGCACGGTACAATGAGACCAGGGCAACACGCTGTGCGGTTTCAGATTTAAGCACTGCATCATTCAGCATCAGCTGATTGAGTTGTGCTTCCAGTGTAGTCACATAATCCCCAGCCCCGTGTTGATATGAAGATTGGCTAGCTTGCACTGCCTGAGCGGCGGCTATTTCCGCTTGTAATAACTGGCCATGCTGATCTAGCGAAGACTGATAAGCAACAAAAGCGTTTTCCACATCTTCCAAGGCCAGCAGAAAGGTTTTTTCATAACTGATGGCAACTTGTGCCAGCCGTGCATCTGTCGCCGTAATTTGTGCTCGGATTCGGCCTGCATTGAAAATCGGCGCAGTCAGTCCAGAACCCAGCGTGTAAATACTTTCCGCCAAACTTGAAAAGCCACCGACTGCCAACGCACCGAAACCGCCACTCGCTGACAGCACCAGTTTTGGAAACAGTTCAGCTCGCACTACGCCTAAGTTCGCTGCCGCCGCGCTAACCTCCGTTTGTGCGAGCCGCAGATCAGGGCGTTGAGACAACAAACTGGCAGGCAATAGCTGAGGTAGCGCCGGTAGTTCTGGAGAAGGCACCGCTGCTAGCTTGAGCTGGTGCATCAGTTGGCCGGGTGGCTGACCCGCTAAGACACTCAAACGATGAATAAGCGTGTCTTCAGCAGCCTTCAAGGTCGGTAAAACACTCTCTGCACTGTGCAATGCCGCTTGTTGGCGGGCAACATCAGCTATTTGCACCAAGCCCGCCCGGTAAAAGGCTTGTAAGGCCCTGAGCTTTTCTTTTTGCACCTGGATGGTTTCCCGATGAATTTTAAGGCGTTGTTGTAGGCCGCGTAATTCAAAATAATGGTTAGCCACCTGCGCCAACAAACTGGCCTGCATGGCCTGTTTTGCCTCAATGCTACCGGTGGCTTGGGCAGAAACGGCTTCCGCTTCAAGCTGCCTGGCGCCGAACAAGTCAATTTCCCAACGTGCCATCAAACCGCCACTGATGGCATTGCCCGTGGGTGTCTTTAGTTCGATGCCTTGCTTGCCTGGCACGCCAATAATACGGTCTAGGCGTTTTTCCCGTCCGCCTGATGCAAAAAAATCGAGGCTGGGATAGAGTGCCGATTCTGCCACTGTGGTCATAGCATTGGCTTCCCGTACACGGGCAGCAGCGATTTTAAGATCATGGTTAGCGTTCAAGGTTTGGCTGCTCAATTTATCCAGATAGGGGTCTTGAAAACCTTGCCACCAGTGTTTAAGGTCAACGGGTTTGGCATTGCTAGCAACAATCGGTGCATGTTGCCAATTATCGGGTGCAGATAACTTGATCTTGTCATTAACCCGTGTCGGTGTGCAGCCATTTAACAACGTGACTATCAATACAGTGCTGGCGATTGATGGTGATTTAAGCATGGGCATCTCCTTCGGTCAATTTCACCAAAGGTGCAGGCTTGACCCGAAACCACGCCGCATACAATGCGGGCAAGAAAAATACCGTCAATAACGTCGCAATCGTCAGGCCACCCATGATGGCGACCGCCTGTGGACCGAAAAAATCATTACGAGAGAGTGGGATCATGGCCAGAATCGCCGCCGCTGCGGTCAGCATAATCGGGCGAAAGCGCCGTACCGTGGATTCGACAATGGCATTCCAGGTAGCCAAACCGGCTTTTTCATCCTGTTCGATCTGGTCTACCAGAATGACCGAATTACGCATAATCATACCTGCCAGTGCGATGATGCCGAGCAGGGCGACAAACCCAAAAGGCATACCAAACAACTTTAGCGCAAAAGCTGCGCCGATGACACCCAGCGGGGCAGTCATAAACACCAGGAAGGCTCTGGATAAATTTTGCAACTGCATCATCAATAGCATCAACGTGGCAATCACCACCAAGGGAATCCATATCAAAATAGACTTTTGCGCGATCCAGGCATCTTCCTTAGCCGCACCGGTTTCGATGAAATAGCCCGGCGGCAGTTGATCTTGCAGGGGTTTTAGCTGTGGAATAATTTCGCCCGCCACATCCGGCGCCAGTGCCCCATCAACCACATCAGCACGCACTGAAATCGCAGGAAAACGGTCGCGCCGCCAGCGCACACCGTCTTCAAACACAGTGTCTATCTTGACAAACTGCGACAGGGAAACCGACTGACCGTTAGCCGTTTGCACCATCACATCCGGCAACTCATGGGCGGCAGTTCGCAAGTGTTCTTCTGCTCGCCAGACAATTTCAATCAATTTATCGCCTTCTCGAAACTGCCCAACCGACAACCCCGTATAATGGGATTGCAAGGCTTGCGCCAGACTCGCAGTTGAAACCCCGACGGCTCTCGCTTTATCTTGATCTAACATTAAACGGAACGATGGCCTGCGTTCATGCCAATCATCATTCACATCCACGGATTTGGGATTGGCTTTAACTACCGTAGCAACCTGATCGGCAATTTGCCGAACAACGTCTGGATCTTCACCCAACACCCGAAACACCAGCGGATAATCCATCGGTGGCCCGACATTAAGCCGCATCACTCGCCCCCGTACTTCGGGAAAATCGCTGGCTAAGCTTTGCCGGATACGTTGCATAACCTGTTCACGGGCTTTATTGTCTTTGGTCATCACCACGAATTCAGCCAGATTGGTATTCGCCAGTTGCTGTACGATCAACAAAAAGAAACGCGGACTGCCACTGCCGATATAAGTGGCTGTGTTGAGGACATCTTTATCCTTCGCCAGCACTGCCTCCATACGCTTGGCGGCAGCTTCGGTTTGGGCAAAGGAACTGCCTTCAGGCAACCATAAATTGACAATAATCTCTGGACGATTGGACAGCGGAAAAAACTGCTCTGGGACACGGGTCAGGGTGACGACTCCTGCACCGAACAGCAAAACGGTAGCGATAATGACCTTCTTACGATGCACCACACAAGCATTCACCCAGAGCCGTAACCGATTGTAAAACGGCGTATCGAACAAGTCGTGATGGGGATTTGCGTTAGTGTTGTCAACTTTCAGCAATAGCAATCCTAAATACGGCGTAAAAATCACTGCGCCTAGCCATGACAGCAATAGTGCAATGCCGGTCACCTGAAAAATCGCCACGGTATATTCTCCCGCCGATGATCTCGCCAAGCCCACCGGCAAAAATCCGGCAATGGTGATTAACGTGCCGGTCAACATCGGTAATGCAGTAACACGATAGGCGTAAGTCGCCGCCCGCATCCGATCCCAGCCTTCTTCCAGCTTGCGTACCATCATTTCAATGGCGATCATGGCATCGTCAACTAACAAGCCGAGTGCGAGAATCAATGAGCTTAAAGAGATACGGTGCAAATCTATCCCTAACAGCAACATGCACAACAAGGTAGCCGACAACACTAACGGTACAGTCAAGGCGACCACAGATCCGGTGCGAAATCCCAGGCTTAAAAAACTGACCAGGAGTACCGAAGCCAAGGCCTCAATAAAGGTGCTGCCAAACTCGCGCATTTGCGTTTTCACCACCTTGGGCTGGTTGGCAACCTGCTCAACATCCATGCCAACGGGCAGTTCGCTTTCAAAATGCTGTATGGCTTGTTCCAGCGATTGCCCCACTTTTAGGGCATCACCGCGCTTATTGAGGGTAACGCCAAGACCAATAGCCTCTTTGCCGTTAAAGCGCATTTTGGAATCCGGCGGATCAATGTAACCGCGTGTGACGTTGGCAAAATCGGCAATGCGCAACGTTTTATCCTGGATGCGTACCGGAAAATTCGCCACTTCATCCACGGTATTGAACTGGCCTGTCAACCGGATGGGCAAGTCGCGCTGGGCGGAAACCAACGTGCCGGCTGGGGACATGTCGTTTTGCGCTTGCAATGCCTGCGCTACCACAGAGGGATTCAGCTTTAACTGCGCCAGTTTCTGGTCGGAAAACTCGACATAAATCTTTTCATCCTGCACACCAATGAGATCGACTTTCTCGACATCCTCAAGTCGCAGAATTTGCTGGCGAGCGGCATCAGCTAACTTTTTCAGTTCCGCGTAACTAAAGCCACTGCCGGAAATAGCGTAAAGCAGGGTATAAGTGTCACCAAATTCATCGTTAAAAAATGGCCCGATAATGCCGGGTGGTAACGTCATACTGATGTCGCCCACTTTTTTGCGTACTTGATACCAAAGATTGGGAATGTCATTGGGTTTGGTGTCTTCGCGGGGCGCGACGAAAATGACCGATTCGCCGGGTTTTGAGTAACTACGCAGATAATCCAGATTGGGCAATTCCTGAATTTTTCTCTCCAGCCGGTCAGTGACTTGTTCTTCCACCTCATGTGCCGTCGCGCCGGGATAAATTGTTTTAATAACCATGATCCGAAAAGTGAACTCCGGATCTTCTCGCTGGCGCAGTTGAGAATAGGCAAAAATTCCACCCAGCAACACCAGCACCATCATAAAACCGGTAAACGCACGGTGTGTAAGCGCCCATTCACTTAAGTTGAACTCCTTCATGGTTGCTGCTCTTGTTTAGCTACTGCACCATTGTCCAATAAACGCACGGCTTGCCCTTCTGCGAGTCGCTGAACACCGGCACTGACAATCAATTCACCTACGGCCAGCCCTGTTACGCCGATTCGTTCCTCATCAAGGGTAGTACCTATCTGAACCGGCACGGATTTAACCTTGACCGCTGTTTCATCTACCACCCAGACACGAGGTTGTTTGGGTTCATGCTGCGATGTAAATATCGCCGATAGAGGCACGGCGATGGTGGCAGATGTATTTGCAGCTAGCCAGATTGTCGCTGTCATGCCCAATTGTGCATTATCCAGACCGTCCAGCAGCGTCGCCTTGATTCGATAAGTGCGACTCACTGGATCGGCAGTCGCAGCAATCTCGCGGAGTCGCGCCTGAAAACGCCGGTCACCTGATGCCCATAAACTCACCTCAACAGGCTGGTGCAACTTCATTTCGCCAACACGCTGCTCAGGGACATCAAACTGGATTTCTTTTTCATCAAGCCGTGCCAGCTTGACGACGGCTTGACCAGCATCAACCACCTGCCCTGCTTCGATTTCCAACGCCGTCACCACGCCATCCCTATCGCTAAGCAAGTCTGTATAGTTCAATTGATTGGTCGTTTGATGCAGTTGCGCTTGCAACGCTACCACCTGCTCTTGTGCCGTGGTGTAAGTGGTTTTATGGCGGTCAAATTCTGGCGGACTGATAACCCGCTGATTGAGCAGTTCGCGGTAACGCGCCAAATCATCTCGTGCAAAATCCCGTTCAGCCTGTGCGGATTTGAGTTGGGCTTTGAGTGCCTGTGTGCCAAGCAGGTAATCGCTGGCATCCAGTTTCGCCAAGTGTGTCCCCTTACGGACATGATCACCCACTTCAACGGAGCGGTCAGTGATTTTACCTGCTACCCGAAACGATAAGGTGGTTTCCCAACGCGCCCGTACCTCGCCTGCAAAAGAGATGATTTTTCTGGAAGCATCCGCCCCAATCCGAAAGACTTTTACAGGGCGGGCAAACTGCTGTGACTGTTGGTCTTGATGGCTACATCCAACAGATAGTATTAGAGGCAAAAAGAAGCCAGATATGCAAATGAGATCGAATCGAGTTCGTTTCATAAGCGCTTCCGTAATAATTGACTGGCGACGATAGCGTTTATGGTGATGAAAAAAGGGACAACAAGTGTGGGCGCTAAAACCATCGGAAACGCCAAAAGCGCTTGTCCATCCGGTAAATTTTGGAAGATATACAATGGCCCGGGTAAACTCATTTGCATGGCAAACGGAGCAGTCATAACAATAATGGCAAAACCGACTAAGTTCCAAATCCCTAACAGTCTGGCATTGACGGGTTTAAAGCGAGTGGTATTAGCAAGAATAAGCGCCGAAATACCATATAAAAGATCAGGAATGCCAACCACAAAAACGAAAGTGCTAGGCATAAGGCCTTGAGTCGCTTTATAGAGTCCCCCAATGGCTGCGATCCGAAGTGCTTGGATAAGCGTGAAGGTTTGCGGTGGTGTTTCTGCAACGACTTGCTGTATCGACTCCCTGAAAGTTGACCAGCTTACATATAAGCCTGCGGATAGCATCATTGGTATTAGTGGAAGCCAAAAACCAGGCAATAAACGTAAAAAACCGGGCGAGGCATACACCCCGCATATAGACAGTGCTGAAGTTACAAAGCCCCATGCAATCAACGTAACAAGCCATGTAATAACCGACATCGCTTGTGCTTTTGTCAACTGCTGTCGAGCGTAAGCGGTGCGAGTCAACCATAACCAGAATATTATTTGTAGTAAAAATAAGAAAGGTACGCTCGAAAAACTCATCGTTGTCCCCTTGATGTTTCAATAGCAGTCATGATTAAAATTTTCAGTTTTTTCATCTTGTTTCCCCTATCCGTTAATGAATCTTTATCGAGTAGTAATTTTGTTTCTGGCGTAACTTAAGTCAGAAGGCAACGATTGGTTGACACTTATCTGTATATGCAAATATAAAAGTAAAATAACGATAAGGCTCAACTGATTCTTTTGTATTTATTTGTATATACAACTATAAGATTAACCCCCCCCCCTATTACGAAGGCATTACACTCATATTTGCGGCAAGCTTTAGCAAAAGAGCTGCGCCATCATCCCCAATAAGCTTTTGCGTACGATCCTGCGCCTTGCGCCAAGCAGGGCCAATTTGATTCAACATATCAAGACCTTCAATCGTAACCTGTAATGGCTGGCCGCGCCCGTCTTCTCCATCTGCAATTTCTACTATCCAACCGTTGGTCAACATTATCTTGAGATTTCGGGTTAGTGTGGATGGGTCGAGGTAAAGCAGCTTACCAATGTCGATACGTCTGACAGGGCCAAGTTTAGCCACCACCACTAGCAAATTGAGCTGAGTTGCTTTCAGGCCAAACGGGCGAAGTTCATCATCGTAAACACTCGTGAGAACACGATTGAGCAAGCGTGTGCGTCCCAGTAGACAATCACATGCTATTTGGTTAATGATGGCTTTATCTTGATTCATTCGTTTGTTCTGCGTTAAATTTTTTAAGTGGCAAATAATATTGCATATACAAATACAATCTGTCAAGCACGTAGATGCAACGATAGCCGAAACCCCATCATTACCAAAATCATCAATGTGATGCGTTTTGCGCTGCTCTACCCACCCGTGCTATAGCGATAGTGTGCAGATTAGAAATTGCCTAAATAATCCATTTTTCCTATTTCCACGCCGCTATGGCGTAGATTAGTGTAATGTGGAAATAAAAATTAGTCAGGGGTGGACAGATAAAGCGTTGCCACCCAGTTTGGCTCACCTTACCGGATTGAAGTTAGAGCTACTATGGCAGGACTCAGTCCGGAGGTTGGGGACCAAGCCGCGCTGTTATAGATTCGGCCTTTTGAAGTTTTAATTTTTTTGAATTGAACCTGTCTGAATCCACCTATATACAACAGCTTCAAATATATTGACTTCAATCTTTAAAAGGCCGGATCAATAATCATCCCCGCTTACTTGAGTCTCCAACCCTTCCAATAAGAATAAACCGCCGGAAAAACAATAAGCACCATAAGCAATGCAGAGATGATTCCACCCACCATCGGCGCGGCAATCCGCTTCATCACATCCGCGCCTGTCCCTGTATTCCACAGGATAGGGGCCAGGCCTATCAACATCGTCATGCCGGTCATCAGCTTTGGCCGTATGCGGCGTACAGCGCCTTCAACAATCGCTTCAGTGAGATCCTGCCGGGACTGTAAGCGGTTTTCCGCGCTACGCTGTCGATAGCTCAAGTCCATATAGAGTATCATCAATACACCCATCTCGGCATCGAGTCCGGCAAGCGCGATCATGCCCACCCAGACCGCGATGCTCATATTGTAATCAAGTAAATACAAAAGCCACACAGCGCCGATGAGTGAAAACGGAATAGTCAGCAGGATAATCAGGGCTTCGCCAATTGAGCCGTGGTTAAGGAACAGCATCAGGAACACAATCACCAGGGTTAAAGGCACCAGCACCTTGAGTTTGGCCTTGGCCCGCTCGAAGTATTTGAACTGCCCGGCCCACTCTACCCTGACGCCTTGCGGGATAGCTGCCTTTTCATTGACCACCTGCCGTGCCAGATTGACATAATCGGCGATGCCTTTGCCCTTGACATCCACCAGGACAAAGGAAACCATAAAACCGTCTTCATTGCGCAGCATAGGCGGTCCGGTAATAAATTTAAGCTCGGCCAGCTGGCTGATGGGGATTTGCGCACCGCCGGGTGTCGGCACCAACACCCGGCTCAAGGCTTCAGGGTCATCGCGAAACTCACGGGCATAGCGCAGGTTGATGGCGTAGCGTTCCCGTCCTTCGATAGTCTGGGAAACCGTCAGTCCGCCAACGGCAGCCGTGAGCACCTCTTCCACATCATCGACGGTCAAGCCATAACGGGCGATTTTGTCCCTGTCAATATTGAAATCGATAAAGTTCCCACCGGTCAGGCGTTCGGTGAAGGCGCTGCGGGTAAAGGGACGGGTGCGTTCATCATCCTGAAGTGCGTGTTCGATGCGCACAGCAGCGGTCTCAATCGTTGCCAGGTCATCGCCGAAAACCTTAATGCCGAGACTGGAACGAATGCCGGTTGCCAGCATCTCGATACGGGTCTGGATAGGCATCCACCAGATATTGGGCATGCCGGGATAGCGCATTTTTTCGTCCATTTCGGCAATCAGGTCATCCCAGCTCATGCCCTTGCGCCACTGATCCATCGGTTTCAAGGTAATGATGGTTTCTACCATCGACAAGGGTGCCGAATCGGTGGGGCTGCTGGAACGGCCAATCTTGCCGAACACCCGTTCCACTTCCGGAAAGGTCTTAAGCTGTCTATCCATGGACTGGATAACTTTTCCCGCTTCGGTAACGGACATACCCGGCAGCGCTGTGGGCATATACAGAATACTGCCTTCGTTGAGCGGCGGCATGAACTCATTGCCCAGCTTTTGGAAAACCGGAATGGTCAGCAGCAGAGACAGTACCGAAATCCCGATCACCCAAGCACGAAAACGTAGCGCAAACCGGACTACCGGCGTATACCAGGCAACCAGCGTCCGGTTGAGCAAGCTGGTATCGCTGCGTATTCTGCCGCGAATCAAGAGTACCGCCAGCGCCGGGGTCAAGGTAATGGCCAACACGGCAGCAAACCCCATGGAATAGGTTTTGGTGAACGCCAATGGTTTGAAAAGCCTGCCTTCTGTGCCTTCCAGCGCAAATACCGGCAAAAAGGAGAAAGTAATAATCAGCAATGCGAAGAATATGCTCGGCCCCACTTCCTGCATGGCCTGAATAATCACTTCGCGGCGGTTGGCGTTGTCACCCTCGCTTTCCAGTCGTTTATGGATGTTCTCGATTATGGTGATAGCCGCATCGACCATAGCGCCGATAGCGACGGCAATACCTCCCAGAGACATGATATTGGCGGTCATATGCTGTGTTGATAAGGGGATGAAAGCCAGCAAAATGGCAATAGGCAGGGTCAAAATGGCGATCAGGGAGGAGCGAAAATGCAATAAAAACGCCATGATGACCAATGAGACGACGATCATCTCTTCAATCAAGGTATCCTTAAGCGTTGCTATCGCCCGTTCGATCAAATCCGAGCGGTCGTATGTAGTGACGATCTCAACCCCTTGCGGCAAAGACTTTTTAATCTCATCGAGACGTTGTTTAACCCGTTCGATGACATTGAGTGCGTCTTCGCCGTAGCGCATGATGACAATACCGCCAACCGTTTCACCTTCACCGTCCAGATCCACCAGTCCTTGTTGCAATGCAGGGCCAAGACTGACTTTCGCTACATTACCGACAGTGACTGGAACACCCGCCTTGCTTGCACCCAGGGCGATGCGTTCGAGGTCGGAAGCTGTGTGGATATAACCGCGCCCACGGATAAAATGCTCATGACCTGCAATCTCCAGTACCCGTCCGCCGACATCATTATTGGAGCGGCGGATGGCCTGTGTGACTTGGTTTAAAGAAATGCCATAGGCAGCCAACTTATTGGGATCCACGGTGACCTGATATTCCTTCTCAAAGCCCCCTATGGCGGCGACTTCCGCCACGCCTTCAACCGACTCCAGCCAATAACGCAGTTTGAAGTCCTGCAAGGATCGAAGCTGCGCCAGGTTATTATGTCCGGATTTATCGACCAGCGCATATTCAAAGACCCAGCCAACGCCGGTGGCATCCGGCCCTAGCGTAGGCCGCACGGCTTCGGGTAATTTGGCCGCTGCTGAGTTTAGATATTCAATCACCCGCGAACGTGCCCAGTAGATGTCGGTGCCTTCTTCGAAAATGACATAAACAAAACTCTGCCCCATAAAACTTTGACCGCGCACAAACTGGACTTTAGGTGCAGCCAGCAGGGAGGTGGTGAGTGGATAAGTAATCTGATCCTCGACCAGATCGGGACTGCGTCCTGGCCAATCCGTGTAGATAATGACCTGCACATCGGACAGATCTGGGATGGCGTCCAACGGCGTGTTGATTAAGGCTCGGTAGCCCCAAAAGGTGCAGATTCCGACCAATAGCAGGGTGACGAACGCATTGCGTGCGCAGTAGGCAATCACTCGTTGAATAGGACCGACGTTGACAGTGTTATGTTCATTCACCATTGCTCTAGCCCCGATTTGAGTTTGCTTTCCGAGGCAATCAGGAAGTTACCGGAGGTGACAATCACATCACCGGCCGTCAAACCGTCAAGCACCTCGATGAAATCATCGTTTCTAAGCCCTGTCCTGATTTTTTTGGCTTGCAAGCGCCCGTCACCCAGATCCAGAAAAACGACACGGCTTTTTCCTGCATAAATAACCGCCTGTTCCGGTACCACCAGACGTTTCCCCAGATCAATCCGCAGATTCAACCGGGCATATCGGTCGGGGCGTAACACACCGTCAGGATTGGGCACAACCACGCGCACACGCGCCGTGCGTGTCTCACTTTCAAGGGTGGGTTCTATGAAACTGATTTTGCCAATAAGGCTGCGATTCGGGTCGTCCTCCAGCACGACTTCGGCGTTCATGCCGACCTTAACCCACGGCAGTTCGGACTCATAGATCTGGCCTTCCGCCCAGACCGTGGACAAATCAGCAATGCGCAACAGCGGTGAACTCGCCTTGAAGGCCGTACCGGGCACGATGTGTTTTTCGATGACGGTGCCGGTGACCGGTGACAGGATCGGAAGATAGTCTGCCGCCTGTCCGCGTTGTTCCAGAGCCACAATCTGAGCGGCATCAATACCCCAAAGGGTCAGACGGCGATAGGCTGCGGCTGTAAGGCTGCCCAGACCGGTACGGCTGCGCCGCACGCTGTTAAGATACTCATCCTGGGTCGAGACCAGTTCCGGGCTGTAAACGGTGAATAACGATTGCCCTTTTTTTACCGGCTTGCCCACATAATCTGCGTTAAGCTGGCCAATCCAGCCGTCAAACTTGAGGCTGATGTCGGTAAGACTGGTTTCGTCAAGTGTGATCTGTGCGGCAGAGTGGATCGTTTTAATGATGTTCCGAACCATCACCTTGCCGGTGGTGACGCCGATAAGCTGGCGACGGTAAGCATCCACCGTGAATGTTGTAGGTTGTAGTGATGTTGATGTAGTTTTAGCGTTAAGTTGCGGCGCAATATCTATATCGCCAGGGGTTGCTGACGTCAAAGACACGCCTTTCCGGCCGGTACCCATATCGAAAGTGAGCCCCGCCTGCCCCTTCGTGCCGGAGTCTATCGTCAATGTCAACGGCCAGGCGCCATCCATCGGCAGTTCGAATTGCCCCTGATAAAGCCCCGGTTTCACGCTTTCAATTTCGATAGGTATGGGCATGGCCGCCATGGAACCCATGGTCGGCATTTCTGCCACCGCCTGAATGGCGGCATCGGTGACCGGCCGGTTATCCTTGTCACGGATGACAAGGGTTATCTGGTTATTGCCGATCCTGGGTTTTTCAGGTTCCAGCTCCACCTGTACGTTGAAGGGTCCTGCCAGATGTCCAGGTGCATTTTTTTGACTATTGACGGGGTTGTCACTCTTATTGCTGAAAAAAATAAGTCCAATGCCGGACAAAGCCATCAGGCTCATCACAACTACAAATAAGCGGATTTTATTGGCTGGTTTCATGGCTGCATCTCCTCTTCAAGGCTGCCCACTGCGCGTTCAAGCTCGGCAAGGTATCGATGCGTATCAGCCAGCGCCTGCTCAGTTTGCAACTGGGTCTGCATGCGGTTTTTCTCGCTGCTGATCAGCGTCAGGAAATCACCTCTGCCTGCCTGATAATCCGCTATTGCAGCTTCCAGTGTTTCATCGGCCAGGGGTAACAGTTTATTTTGATACAACTGGAACACATGAATGCTCTCATCGGTTCGCTCGTATGCGATCTGCACCTCTTCCCTGATCTTAGCCATCTGATCGATGCTGTTCCACTCAGCCTGTTTCATCCTGGCCCGCGCTTCTGTTTCGGCGGCATGGCGTTTGCTTTGATCCAGCGGGAGGTTGATCCCGACACCCAGGATAAAGCGCTGTTCGCTTCTATCCCAAAAGCTGTTATAGCCCGCTGACAGATTTAAATCGGGATAGAATTCTTTTTTTGCCAGTTCGGTTTGGGTTTTGGATGCCTGAATGCGCGCCGCCAGCTCTTTAAGTTCAGGACGTGATTGCAGGGCGTTGTTATGCAATGATTTTGCATCAGGTAGAGAGCTGATCTCAGGCAGCTTCGAAGGAGGCGGAATGGACTCGTCGGGTAGGCGATTCAGCAGCGTATTGAGGCGGGCAAGAATCGTCCGCCGTTCGCGTTCGAGTACAATAGCCTGATGTTCAAGCAATGCAATTTCCACATCGGCACGCAAGGCATCCTGTTTGCTGGCCAGGCCGGTACTATATCGGGTGACGGCAATATCCCGGAATTCAGCCAATAACGTCTGGTTAATCCGGTTAATCTCAATGGCCTGATGAATGTAATACCAGTCTGCGAATAAAGATTTGGCTGTAGAGGACAGCACCAGGCGCAAGGCTGCAATATTTTCATTAGCCGCATCCGCTTCAAAGCCCGCTGCTTCGCCACGCAGGCGCAGTTTTCCCGGCCAGGGTATTTTCTGTGAGATTTCAGTGCTCTGTGAAAAGCCGTTCTGCTGATTGCCAATAGTCTGCGGCGCCATACTGTGTACCAGCATGGGATCATCCAGGGCGGACTCCTGCTCGATCCGGCTGGCCGTTGCCTGCCAGATTGCCTGGACAACTTCCAGCTGCGGGTTTGCAGCCAGTACGGCGGATACTAATTGCGTTGATGACAATGCACCGCCGGCCCGATTAAAAATGGCTTCAGTGGCAAGTGAGTTTGTTGTCTGGCTTAGGGTCAAAACCAGTAACATCAAACGTACAGAATAATCGTTGGATTTCATAAGAGTCTCTTAAGAATAAAGCAATTCAGATGTAAGCCGACTCTCCACACAGATAATGTCCTTCGCCGCCATACAAACCGGTGGTCTGACAGGGACATGCAGGGGCGACCGGCCGGTCGCCCCTACGGTGTCTTACAGTGGGAGTGTTACATCAGACACACACCAGCCTAAATTCGCCGGTGAATAGATGATTGCAAAGAGAGAACCCGGTTTATAGTCGAAGACGACCGGTGAGCAGATACGTTTGTTTGCCGCTACTCAGTAGCAGCGGTTCATGCGGCGGGATTGCAAGTTTGAGATTGGCCTGCGGAGAAGTGGGCAACAATTCCTGATAGTCAATGATAGGTGGAGGCTGTGGCCCGTCCAGCAACAAGGTCAGGAAATCAACCGTTGAAGAGCTGTGCGTCATGACCACATCCGTCAATGAATCCTGACTTACGTCACAACAACGGCCTTTATCCGTATTTTCCTGCATGGCGCAAGATTTACTCATCGGGCAACCATCAGACATGGACTCACCGCAACAGCAAACCAGTTTCGGTTTGCCATCCATCAGCTCACAGGCATAAAGTATCTGTGTCTGTGAAAGCAGCGCAGTGCATAAAAAGGTCAAACTCAGTATGCGCTGAAATGTTAAGTTGCGGAATAGTGTCATGCTTCAATTGTAATTGAATGCAATTTCGACTGGCAACAATTATCTCGGAACTGGCGAGTAAAGCATTGCCTCTAATTCTACTTTGTCAGATTTCATGAACACAATAATTCAATATCGTCATTCCGGCAGGGATTGCCGGAATCCAGGCTCCATGGATGGATTAAAGCTTACCATCCATGGCACTGGATATCCGCTTCCCGGCGGGTATGACGAGCTTACGTATAATCTGACAAAGTAGAACTAACATTAACACCCGATTTTAATTTCATTTAAATTGTAAAACTAAATGTAAGGTAGTCGCTGGACTTTCGACTAAAGGATAAGCAATAGGGATCATCACAGTAAAAAAAGATTACTCTCCTTTGCTGCAAGATTTTGATCCTTGAAAATAGAAGGCTGCCATGAAACAAACGACTTATCCGGAAGACTGGCCCGATATCGATACCGGGCTGTATAACCGCTCGGTAAAACTGTTCAGCGCCGTCAAAAATATGCTTAGCGTAAAGCTCGAACTGTATGCCGACACGCAAGTGCTGCAAGGCGACATTTTCCTGTTTAATCATTTCTCCCGCTTTGAAACTTTTATTCCGCAATTTCTTATTTTCGAGAAAACCGGAGCCTACAGTTGTGCGATCGCTTCCGGCGAATTCTTTAATGAGGATACCGTGCTATCGAGATACCTTAAAAAAGTCGGCGTCTTCCCGCACGACCATGACCGCCTGTTCGCGATGCTGGCAGGACAAATATTGCGCGGACGGAAAGTCATCATTTTCCCGGAAGGCGGCATGGTCAAGGATCGCCGCGTCATCGACAAGAAAGGCGAATACAGTATCTATTCGCGCATCACCGGCAACCGCCGCAAACACCACACCGGCCCCGCAGTTTTGGGTCAGGGCGTGGAAGCCCTGAAAGCGGCGATTCGCCATGCTTTTAAAGAAAACCAGTTCGACCGTCTACAACACTGGAAAGAGCAGCTGCATTTCGACAGTCTCGATGAATTGATGGCGGCCGCACTGAAACCGACGTTGATCGTACCGGCCAACATTACCTTTTACCCGATTCGTTCCTCGGAAAATCTGCTGTTCAAAAGCGTTGAACTTTTTTCGGACGGATTGAGCCTGCGTCAATCGGAGGAATTGTTGATCGAAGGCAACATCATGCTCAAGAACACCGACATGGATATTCGTATGGGCAGCCCGGTCAATCCCTGCTGCGTCTGGGATTGGCGTACCCACTGGGTGATGGATAAAGTCGCGCCGGGCATACAAGACCTGGACGATGTGTTCAAGCTGAATACCCACCCCAGAAATTGGAAGGAACGGCTGTTGGGCCATTATTTCATCAAAAATGCCGAATGCTCGCGCAATCAATACATGGAGAAAATTTACGCCAATGTCACGGTAAACCTGAGCCATCTGGCCTCCACCCTGATCATGAGTTTCATCGGCGCCAAACGGCGGCATATCGCAAAAAGCCGGTTTTACACAGTGCTATACATCGCCATTAAAAAGCTGCAAAAGAACACCGATATTCATTTGCACTGCAGCCTTTTGAATCCCGACGATTACGGCGATCTGATCCATGGCGTCAGCACCCGTTTCGATCAGTTTATCTGCTTCGCCAAGGACGCGGAGCTGATTACAGAGCAGAACGAGTGCTATCGTTTTTTACCCAAACTCTGTGAAGACCATGATTTCGACCGCATCCGCCTGGATAATCCCATCGCCGTCTATAACAATGAAGCAGCGCCATTATCTGTGCTGCGCGACACCTTATTAGCGGCAAATCTTGAATACCACGCCTTTAACACCTATCAATTGGCGGCCTGGCATTTTGAGGACGAACTGCTGGGCCTGGCCTTTGAGCAGAAAAGCTATAGCACCCCGCGTAACGGCGACATTAAACAACAGGAATCGGCCATTGCCGACCCCGCGCCCTTTTTTATCCAACCGAAAGAACCCAACGGCTTCGGCATTTTATTAATACACGGCCTGCTGGCCAGCCCTGCCGAATTGAGGGATTACGGCCATTATCTGGCTAAGCAAGGCTTTACCGTACTGGGCATACGGCTTAAAGGCCACGGCACCTCGCCTTATGCATTACGCGATGTGACTTGTGAACAATGGTTTGCAAGCGTACAAAGAGGTTTCAATATTCTTAAAGTCCATTGTCCCAAACTGTTCGTGATCGGCTTTTCAACCGGCGGTGCGCTGGGGCTTAAACTGGCGGCGGAAAGTCATGTTGAAATTATCGGCCTGGTCGCGGTGTCGGTGCCGGTAAAATTCGTCAATCCCGCCTTTATGCTGGTGCCTTTACTGCATAACACCAACGCTTTGGTGCATTGGATTTCATCGCTTGAAGGCGTCAAACCCTTCATCGAAAATACCCCCGAACATCCCGACATCAACTACCGCAACACACCGGTGCGGGCATTGTACGAACTGCGCCGCATGATCCAGCACATGGAGGCGGTGCTGCCCGACATAGAAACGCCTACACTGCTGCTCTATGCGAACCGGGATCCGGTGGTCTCCCCCCAAAGCACGGAGACCGTTTATGAAAAACTGGGGGCAACACACAAACATATACACCCCATAAAAGCCGAGCGGCACGGCATTTTAATGGAGAATATCGGCGGCACCTGGTCGATCATTGATGATTTTTTAAATCAGCAACGGCGCGATTCAACCATCGCCCCCATAACACCGCAACCTTTGCCAACACAGGAGACAACATCATGAAAAACGTCGTTATCGCAGGCTATGCAAGGTCACCGTTTACCCCGGCGTACAAAGGCGCATTAGCTGGCGTCAGGCCGGATGATTTGGCTGCGCAAATGGTCAAGGCGCTGGTTCATGAAAGCGGCATCGACCCGAATGACATAGAAGATTTGATTCTGGGCTGCGCCTTTCCGGAAGGCGAACAAGGCCTGAACCTGGCGCGGCTGGTAGTGCATCTGGCGCAGCTTCCAGTCAGCATAGCCGGGGTCACCGTCAACCGCTTCTGCGGCTCATCGATGCAGGCCATACACATCGCCGCCGGAGCGATTCAAATGAATGCCGGGGACGCGTTTATCTGCGCCGGCGTCGAATCAATGAGCCGGGTGCCGATGGGCGGCTTCAATACCCTGCCCCATCCTGAGCTGTACAAAAACTACCCGCAAGCTTATATCGGCATGGGCGAAACGGCGGAAAATCTGGCGCTTAAATACCATATTTCCCGTGCTGAACAGGATGCTTTTGCGCTAACCAGTCAGCAAAAAACATACGCGGCCCAGCAACAAGGGCTGTTTTCCGATGAAATTATCCCGATCATCACCGGTAGCGGCGAACGCATCGACCGGGACGGTTGCTTGCGTCCCGAATCTACAGCCGAGGCATTGGCGGAACTCAATCCTGCCTTTTTGGCAAACGGCAGCGTCACGGCGGCTACGTCCTCGCCGTTGACCGATGGCGCGGCGGCGGTGCTGGTGTGCAGCGAGGCTTACGCCGATGCGCACGGCCTAGCCAAACTGGCGCGCATTAAGTCCATCGCCGTGTCCGCCTGTCTGCCGGAAATCATGGGCATAGGACCTGTCGCCGCAACACAAAAAGCCTTGCGCCGGGCCGGTTTGACACTTCCCGACATCGACATCGTCGAACTGAACGAAGCCTTTGCCGCCCAGTCTCTTGCCGTATTGAAGGATTTACCCATTGCCCCGGAAAAGCTGAATCTCGACGGCGGCGCGATCGCTCTGGGTCATCCTTTGGGCGCAACCGGCGCTCGCATCACCGGCAAAACGGCAAGCCTGCTAAAACGTGAAAACAAACAATTCGCGCTGGCCACGCAATGCATCGGCGGTGGCCAGGGCATTGCGACCATTTTGGAGGCTATATGATGGACATCGAAACAGTTGCCGTGATCGGCGCCTGCGTGATGGGCGCAAGCATCGCCGCACATATCGCCAATGCCGGCATTCCGGTCGATTTGCTGGATGTGGTTCCCAAACAGGGTGACAACCGTAACGCGATAGCGGAAGGCGCTATTGCCAAATTGTTGAAAGCCGAACCGCAACCGTTCATGCACCCGAAAAACGCGCGTCTGCTCACTGCCGGTAATATTGAAGACGATTTAGGCAGGCTGGCGCAGGCCGACTGGGTGATTGAAGCCGTGATCGAAGACCCGATGATCAAACAGGCGCTGTATCAACAACTCGCCGCCGTCTGCCGTCCGGACACGCTGATTTCTTCGAATACCTCAACCCTGCCGTTGGGCGTGTTGACCCGCAACCAGCCGGACAGCTTCAAGCGGCATTTTATGATTACCCACTTTTTCAATCCGCCGCGTTACATGCGGCTATTGGAACTGGTCGCGTCGCCCGAATTAGACGCGGGATTGCTAAACACCATCAGCGCCTTTGCCGACGTCAAACTGGGCAAAGGCTGTGTGCTGTGCAACGATACCCCGGGATTTATCGCCAACCGCATCGGCACCTTCTGGATACAAACAGCCTTGCTCGAAGCCATTGCCCTGAATCTGACCGTGGAACAGTGCGACGCTGCCATGACCTTGTTCGGCACCCCGAAAACCGGCGTATTCGGTTTGCTGGATCTGGTCGGTCTTGATCTAATGCCTCACGTTCTGGAAAGTTTCAAACAAACCTTGCCGCCAAACGACCGTTTAAGCGCCATCGCCGCCGTCCCGCCACTGTTGCAAAACATGATTGCAACAGGCCTGACCGGCAGAAAGGGCCAAGGCGGTTTCTATCGACTGCAACCCGGCGCTAACCAAAAGATTAAAGAATCGATCAATCTGCAAAACGGCGAATTCCACCCAAGCGAGAAATTCCAAATCAAGGGCGTGTCTCACCAACCCGACGAGCTGCGGACATTTTTAACCGGTAGCGATGCGCTCAACAGATACGCCTGGCGAGTCTTATCCGATACCCTGACCTATACGGCCGGTCTAATCCCCGAGATTGCGAACGACATCGTCGCCGTCGATACCGCCATGCGCCTTGGCTATAACTGGCGCTACGGCCCGTTCGAGCTGCTGGATCGGTTGGGCGTCGACTGGTTTACCGACCAATTGGCACAGGAACAACGTCCCATTCCTGAGTTTTTGGCGGCCCGGCACAACCTGTATCGCGTGCATAACGCACTGCTGCAATTTAGAGACAAGTCAAACCGTTATCATCCGTTGCAACGCCCCAAAGGCGTGTTGCTGTTGAGCGATGTTAAACGGCACGGTTCGCCGCTGCTGGAAAACCCATCGGCCAGCCTCTGGGACATCGGCGACGGCATCGTTTGTCTGGAGTTTCACAGTAAAATGAATACGCTGGACACGGACAGTTTGAGTCTAATCAAACAAAGCATCAGCAAAGTCGAACAAGACTTTAAGGGGCTGGTGATTTACAACGAAGCGGAACATTTCTCGGCGGGCGCCAATCTGACGTTGCTGGTTCCGGCTATTGTTCAAAAAGATTGGGAGACGGTTAAATCCATCATCAGACTCGGCCAGGAAACTTATCAATCGCTAAAATACGCCCCCTTCCCTGTGGTCGGCGCTCCTTCCGGATTGGCAATCGGCGGCGGCTGCGAAATCCTGCTGCATTGCGACGCTATTCAGGCGCATGCCGAACTCTATACCGGCCTGGTGGAAGTGGGCGTGGGTCTGGTGCCGGGCTGGGGCGGTTGTAAAGAACTGCTGCGGCGCTGGCTGGCGTTCCCTAAACGCCCCGGCGGCCCCATGCCGCCTATCGCCCAAACCTTTGAAACCATCGGTCTTGCCAAGGTGTCCAAATCGGCGCAGGAAGCTCGGGAATTGTTATTTCTGTCCAAAAATGACGGCATCACGATGAACCGGGACCGTCTTTTGGCCGACGCCAAAACCCGCACACTGGCCTTGGCGTCCGATTACAAGCCGCCGGAGCCTGCCGTCTATGCCTTGCCGGGCGCATCGGCATGGGCGGCGCTGGGTATCGCCGTGCGCAACCTGTTTTTAGCCGGCAAGGCCAGCGCCTATGATGTGGAAATTTCCCGGCAACTGGCGCAAGTGCTAAGCGGCGGCGACACCGATATAACCCGGCCTTTGACCGAACAAAATTTGCTTGATTTGGAACTGGAAGCCTTTTTAACGCTAGTGCAACAACCCGGCACACTGGCAAGGCTGGAGCATATGCTTAAAACCGGCAAACCGCTCAGAAATTGAACAAAAAAACGTAACTGCTCACGCCCGAACCACAGGGATGTGGTGAATGCAGATATAGCAGGAGCCTTATCTGCCTCACCTGCATGCATGTAGGCAAAGCTAACCTTTTAAGTGACCAAAGCAAGCTTTAAGCTTTGGACTCCAGAAAATGTGGACGCCGGAGTTCAAAGCTTGCTTTGAACTTTACAATTCTAAATAGCCGGGTAGGAGTGCATCGCGCCCCTTTTCGAAGTCCAACCGAACTAAAAATCTTGTTACTCGAAATGGATTGTCGTTGGAATATTTTAAAATAGCCCGGTCATTCTGGTATTCGTAAATGGTGCGCGATGCACAACCCTTGGCTGATCAATATCAACCTACAAAGTCTTAAGCCAGGCTTGAATGCCGGTTTTAGCTTGTTCGGTCAAGGTGATAAAACCTGCGATTGCCCCTGCCGCATCCGGTAAAACGGTGTTTTGTGACAGATTGAACGAGCGCTTGGCGATCAGCCGATAATCTTTCACCGCAAAGACGCTGACCGTCAGGCTCAGAACAACGCGTGCCTGATTTAATGTTTCAAATTGCTGTTCGAACTGCGTCAGTTGTATCTGTACTGTGAACGGCTTTTCGCTGTTTATAGTCAAATGACGTTCCAATAAAGCGGGCAATGGCGCTTCCCAGCGATCCAGATTGTAATAACGAATGACGGTGGCGTCTTCGTAAAGCAAGCGATAGCGTATCCGTTCATCCCACAGCCATACCGGGGCATCGAGCGTAACCGCAACGCCGTCCGCATGCTGTTCCGTTACCGGGCCAAGATCGTGACTCAGCGGCAGGCCAGGGTTGGAACCGACGCTGCAAGCGGAAACTATTGCCATCAACATTATTGCTATCAAGCCGGGTGTTAATTGTTTCATTGTGCCTCCTTGAAACCCGGCTCGCCGGGTGCGGATAATAAATCAGTACCCAGCAAAAACGCTTGCGGATCGGTTTCCAGCGTCGCCGCCACACGGTCAAAGCGGCGTGTGGCAGCTTGCATTTGCAGCATCAGGGTGTTGGCTCTGGGCAAGGTGGTTTGCAACAGTTGCTGACCTACGGACGCGCCGGTTTGCATGAGTTCGCCGGACTGTTTGGAAAGCGTGGCCAATTCCTGGCGCATGTTTCCGCTCAGTTGCTTGAATTCACCGGCCAGGCTGTTCATCTCGGCCAGCGTGCGCCGCGCATCCGCCGTTAACATAGGCATTTGGGCCAAAACTTTATCGGCATGACCGGTGGCGGTATCGACATGGCTCAAAATAGCCGCCACATGTTGGATATTGTCTGCATCCAACAAACGATTCAGCCTGAGCATAAGTTCATGGGTTTCATTGACAGTATCCTCGCCGGAAACCGACAAGCGGTCGATCAGCGAAGGCTTGATCGGAATACGGTTATCAGGTTGCCCCCCGCCAGACAGCGGTTCGGGATTGCCGCCGCTGTCCTTGAGCGCTATGCGCGTCAATCCGGTCACGCCCTGTAGCTCCAAAGTCGCGTAAACGCCGCGGCTAAACCGCACTTTTTTATCCACCTCCATCGGCACGACGATCACGCCGGGGTCATTGGTATCAAAACGCACGGCGCTGACTTTGCCGACCTCGATACCGCGATAATAAACGGTGGAACCGGCCTTAAGCCCGGTCACCGAGTCGCGGGTCTCGGCCACGTAAGTTTGCGTTTGCTGCTGGACATCGCCGAGCCAGATGATAATGATGACAATGCCGGTGATCAGCGTCGCCATAAAAATGCCTGTCATCAATGCATAGCTGTCTTTACCCATGACCATCCTCCTTGTGTTTGAATATCCGCTGCGCGCGGTTGTTATGAAAAAATTCCCTGGTGAATGGATGCTTGCAACTCAGTACCGTATCCAGCGAACCGAATGCAACCAATTGATGATCCGCCAGTACCGCGATCTGGGTACATAAGTCTCTTAAGATATCCAAATCATGCGTCACCATGACCACGGTAAAATTGAGCTCGTCATGAAGCTCACGCAGCAGCGTGACAAATCCCTCACTGGCAATCGGGTCGAGACCGGAGGTCGGTTCATCCAGCAGCAATATCTCAGGTTCAAGAATAAGAGCCCGGGCGAGCGCTGCCCGCTTAACCATGCCGCCGGATAATTCCGCCGGTTTCAGCATGGCATGTTGGGCGCTGAGTCCGACCATCGCCAATTTCATGCACACCATTTGGGCAACTAATGCCTCGTCATTGATGCCCAGTTCACGCAAAGGAAACGCGATATTATCAAACACATTCAATGCGCTAAACAGCGCGCCATTCTGAAACAGCACCCCGGAATGATTGCGTTGCTGCTGACAATCCAGAGCACAGATATTGGTCAGCGCCTCACCTAACACAAACAGGCTGCCTTGACTGGGCGACTGCAAGCCCATGATCTCGCGTAACAAGGTGGTTTTACCGCTGCCCGATGCGCCCACCAGTCCCAGTATTTCACCAGCTTGCAGGCACAGATTGATATCCTTATGGATAAGGGTGTCGCCGAAGTACGTCCAAACGTGGTCAAGGCGAATGGCGCAGGATTCTGTCATGGAAACCCCACATTTCTGAACAGGATGGAAAACACCGTATTGACCAAAATCACCACGGTAATGGCTGTCACCACGGAATTAGTGGTTTCGTTACCCAGACTTTCGGTGTTGGGTTTAATGATAAAACCAAAGTGACAGGCAATCATTGCGATCATTGTGCCAAATACCGAACCCTTGGCAAGACTGATATAAAAATTAACGATGGGAACCGCCTTGGGCAAATGATCCAGAAACTGCTGGTAGCCAATATCCATCGTCAGCTGGGCTGAAACAATCCCGCCGATCAGGGCAACGGCATCGGTCCAGACAATCAGCAGCGGCATCGCGATAGCCAAGGCGATCACTTTCGGCAAAATCAAGCGCACCGAATGCGAGATACCCATGGCCGACAACGCGTCAAGTTCCTGGGTGACGCGCATAATGCCGATTTCAGCGGTCATGGCTGAACCGGAACGGCCCGCGATCAGAATGGCCGCCAACATGGGCCCCAATTCCCGGATAACACTGAGTCCGAGCAAATCGATAATATAGATTTCCGCGCCAAACTTTTGCAGTTGCAGTGCGGACAGGTAACTCATGGAAACGCCGACCAAAAAACCCACCAACGCGGTGATGCCCAAGGCCCGGACACCGGCTTGATAGACATTAAACGAAATTTCCTTCCAGGGTACCGCGCGAGGGTGCAGCACCAAATAGCCCAGGTCTAAAATTAACCGCCCGAACAGCGTAAACCATGCTGCCAAGTGAAATCGAAAACCTTGAATCAAGCGTAGCGTATAGTTAACCACCGTGAATAGTTCCACCCTTGCAGGCCTGGGCATAGGAATTTTTCGGGCATGCCAGCGCTCAAACAAACGTTGATGCTCGGAACGCATTCGTACACCCGCCGGTAGTTTTTCGCCCCAGCTTTGCCATAGAATAAAAGCCGCGGCGCTATCAAGCAGGTCAACTTGGCTAATATCCCATTGAACATCCCCGGCTGCGGCATAATGCCTGATTGCCTTGCGCAAATCAGGTGCTGCCGCCAGATTGCGCAAATCCCAGGAACCCGTCAGCACGATAGCCTTGCTGCCGGATTCTCCCCGCACTTTCAGTAACGGCGGTACGCCTTTATTTATCGCCATATCAGTCATAAAACTTACTCGCCCTTAGCTACGGCAACTGTTAATTGAAATGAGTTTTCAATGTGTTCAGGTTCATGTTTCCTGTTAAGAACTTTCACTTCTAACAAAAGCACTCATTTAATAGTCGTTATCCGAGTAAAAAACTTACATAAGTATTGATTTAACCGCCTTTTTAAAACAAGTTGCGATATTTTTGAATATCTTTTGTAAGGAATAAGGGTTTGCCGGGACTAAATAACAGCTACTTCAAGATAGCTATCACTTATGAAAGGATAAAAAAATGAACCCAAATATCATAAAAGTAATACTCGGCGGCATCGTCGGAACCCTGATGATGTCATTAATGATGCGTTTTGCCGCTCCCATAATGGTAGGACAGCCGATGGACATCGCGGCCATGCTCGGCAACATGATGGGCGGTGTCTACGCACTAGGCATGGCGGCTCATATTATGCTCGGCGTTCTTGTTTTCCCGCTGATCTATGCCCTTCTTGTTTACCGCTTGCTGCCGGGAGGTCCTCTTATTAAAGGTCTGACCTGGGGCTTAATCCTGTGGCTGATTGCCGAAACCATGGTCATGCCGATGGCTGGCGCCGGGTTTTTCATGTCCGAAATCGGCGGCATGAAAGCGGTCATGGCGGCGTTAATGGGGCATCTGGTTTATGGCGGATTGCTCGGTGTTATTGCAGGCAGGGCTGACAGCTGTTGCAGCGCACACCGAAGCCTGGCTTAGGCTTATAACCCGTCTCGTTAACCACAAATCCGACACGACTCAACACCAGTGACAGGCTAAGCCGAAGGGCATAAAAGACCTGACTCTCAAACAAACTCTATATTAGGAGAAGAAAATGACTAACAAAAAATCACCACAAAATAACCAGGACAACGATATTGATCCCGACAAGTTTCGTGAAATGGTTGCCGAATGTGCTTATTGTAAAGCTGAAAAAAGAGGTTTTGCAGCTAACCATGAAATGGAAGACTGGCTTGAAGCCGAACTAGAGGTAACCAAGCAATGCCATAACGAGTCTCAGCAAGCCTAGTCATATAGATCAGGTCAGAGCAGTAGTGTACCCCGACATTTTGCTGCACAGGCTGTCGGGGTACGCCCTGCTGACAAGACTTACGAACTACATTAGCAAACGCAACCGTCAATTCAGCTTTGATAGGGGACAGAGGGTATATGACACAAATTAAACTGGGACGCGGCGACTGCGGAATCTTTGAGCGAGCTGTCGAATACGAATGGTTGATAACCAACGGCATCGGCGGCTTTGCTTCCAGCACCGTTTGCGAAACCAATACGCGCCGTTATCACGGCCTGCTCGTGGCTGCTTTCGAACCCCCGGCAGTTCGAATCTTGCTGGTCGCTAAACTGGATATTACCGTACGCTATCGTGGCCAGGAATATCCCTTATTCTGCAATGAATTTGCCGACGGCACGGTAGCGCCAAAAGGTTATGTTCATCTTGAGTCTTTTCACCTCGATAACGGTCTGCCTGTCTGGCGCTATGCCGTTGCCGATGCCTTGATTGAAAAGCGCATCGTCATGAAACCGGGACAGAATACAACCTATGTCAACATACAGGTACTACGTGCCAGTGATGAACTGATAGTGGAGTTGACGCCGCTATGCACTTACCGGGATTACCACAGCCATAGTCATGGCGGATGGAATTTAGGTCTACGCGAGATTCTGCATGGTTTTGAGGTCAACGCATTCTCAGGCGCATGCGCCTATCAACTCAGTTGTGAACAGGCTACTTTTATACCCGACCCGGTCTGGTACTGGAATTTTAAGCATCGCTCTGAAACAGCCCGCGGCCTGGATGACAGCGAAGACCTGTTTCGCCCCGGCCATTTTACCCTGAGCCTTGGCGAAGGCGAACAGGCGGCTGTGGTGATCTCCGATGAAGTGGGTATTGCCGAAGATTTTACGACCGTACAACAGCAGCTACGCGAGCAACAGCTCACTGTACTTCAATCCCTGCCGACCGATGCGCCCGGCTGGATTAAGCAACTGGCTTTGGCCGCCGGACAATTCATTGTCGATCGTTACCAGGGCGGCCTACCGGCAGGCAAGACTGTGATCGCAGGCTACCCGTGGTTTGCTGATTGGGGCCGCGATACCATGATCGCCCTGCCCGGCTTGACACTGGCTTTGGGCCGCTTCGACATTGCCGCCAGCATTCTGCGTACCTTTGCCGTCCATGTCAGCGACGGCATGCTGCCTAATCGCTTCCCGGATAACGGAGCGGAGCCGGAATACAACACGGTCGATGCGACGCTCTGGTATTTTCATGCCATCGATCAATACACGCAAATAAGTGGTGACATTACCTTGTCTGAAGAACTCTATCCGGTGCTGGCCGACATTATCGACTGGCATCGACGAGGCACCCGTTACGGCATCAAGGCCGATTTGAACGACGGTCTGCTCGCGGCGGGTGAAGACGGCGTACAACTGACTTGGATGGACGCCAAAGTGGGTAATTGGGTGGTCACGCCGCGCATCGGCAAATGCGTGGAGATCAATGCCTTGTGGTACAACGCCTTGAAGATCATGGCGGGCTTTGCCGGGCAATTCGGCCACACCTTGCAGGCACGCGACTATCAGACTGCCGCAATACAGGTAAAAGACAGTTTTCAACGCTTCTGGAATCCGGACAGAAACTGTTTATACGATGTCATAGACGGTACTGAGGGCGATCAGGGAGCTGATGGCAACCACTACGACAATCGTTTGCGCCCCAACCAGATTTTTGCGGTTTCCTTACCGCATAGTCCGCTGCCTACCGAACAACAAAAATCTGTGGTCGATAGTTGCTCTCATGAACTATTGACTTCTTTCGGCCTACGCAGTCTGGCAAGGGGCGAGCTAGGCTATGTACCTTATTATCAGGGCAATCCGGCACAACGCGACAGCGCCTATCACCAGGGCACCGTATGGGCCTGGTTACTCGGCCCCTTTATGGATGCCCATTTCCGTGTTTACCAGGATGCCGAAAAAGCCCGTTCCTTTCTTGAACCCTTATGCACACATCTTGCCGATGCCTGCATCGGTCAAGTCAGCGAAATTTTTGATGCCGCGCCGCCTTTTGCACCACGTGGCTGTTTTGCCCAGGCCTGGAGCGTCTCGGAGATTTTGCGTGCCTGGCTGAACCTGCATGAACGCTAATCATCATTGCTGTCTTGGTGAATTCAAAAAACCGATGACAACCGCTTGAAACCATAACACTACGCAAACAGGACACACCATGGACATATCGACAAACAACACACCCAGCGCAAACAAACGAGATAGTCTAGCCATCACCACAAAAAAACAGCGTACTGCCATTCAGACAGCGGAAAAACAACGCATTGAAGAACAAAGCACCGGCCAGGTTGCCTGGCGTTCCTGGGGACCTTACTTAAGCGAACGACAATGGGGCACAGTACGCGAAGACTACAGCGCACACGGCGAGGCCTGGGATTATTTCAGCCACGATCAGGCCCGCAGCCGCGCTTATCGCTGGGGCGAAGACGGCATAGCAGGAATCAGCGATGAAAAACAACGTCTCTGCCTGGGTCTGGCGTTATGGAACGGACAGGACCTCATTCTTAAAGAGCGCCTGTTCGGCCTGACCAATGGCCAGGGCAATCACGGCGAAGACGTCAAGGAGCTTTACTATTATCTCGACGCCATCCCCAGTCATTCCTACCTGAAAATGCTTTATAAATATCCGCAGCAGGCTTTTCCTTACCAATCACTGGTTGAGGAGAACGGAAAACGCGGCAAGGATCAGCCGGAGTTTGAATTGCTCGATACCGGCCTATTTGATGACGACCGTTATTTCGACGTGTTCATCGAATACGCCAAAGCCGATGTCGACGACATTCTGATGCGCATCACCGCCCATAACCGGGGAGCCGATGCCGCCCCGCTGCATATTCTGCCGCAACTGTGGTTTCGCAACACCTGGAGCTGGGGGATCGACAAAGACAAGCCTGCGCTGTCAGCAACCGAGACCGATGCGATTGTCATTAACCATAAAACCCTGGGTGAATATCATTGTTACCTAGACGACGCACAAGAGCTTTTGTTCTGTGATAACGACACCAATGGTAAAAAGCTGTATGGCATGGAAGCGAAAGGTTATTTTAAAGATGCCTTTCATGATGCCGTCATCCGCAATCAAACAGATGCCGTTAACCCCGATCAGACAGGCAGCAAAGCCTGCGGTCATTTCAAGTTTTCCATCCCGGCACAGTCGAAAGTGGAAGTTCGTTTGCGCTTAACCCGCACGCCTAATGCGCAGGCTTTCAGCGATTTCGATCAAGTGTTCGACACCCGATTACGCGAAGCCGATGCCTTTTATGACGGCATTCAAAGCAATATCAAAGACCCGGAAGCCAAAATGATTCAGCGCCAGGCCTTCGCCGGTATGATCTGGAGCAAGCAATTTTATTATTACGATATTCCCGAATGGCTAAATGGCGATCCCGCCCAACCCAAACCCGATCCTGAACGCCATAAAGGCCGTAACAAGAACTGGCAGCACCTGAACAACGCCGACATCATCTCGATGCCGGATAAATGGGAATACCCCTGGTATGCCTCCTGGGATCTGGCCTTTCACTGCGTCACACTGGCGATGATCGATCCGGCTTTCGCCAAACACCAGATCCTGTTAATGACGCGGGTCTGGTATATGCATCCCAACGGCCAGATGCCAGCCTACGAGTGGTCGTTCGATGACGTCAACCCCCCAGTACATGCCTGGGCCGCCTGGGAAATTTATAAAGCCGAATGCGAAGCCAACGGCGGTGTCGGCGACCTGGATTTTCTGGAACGGGTCATGCACAAGTTGATACTCAACTTCACCTGGTGGGTCAACCGTAAGGACGCCGACGGCAACAATGTTTTTCAAGGCGGCTTTTTGGGGCTGGATAATGTCGGCGTGTTCGACCGCAGCGCACCCTTGCCTACCGGCGGCTATATCAATCAGGCCGACGGCACCAGCTGGATGGCGATGTATTGTCTTAACCTGATGCGTATCGCGCTGGAATTGGCGCTGCATAACCGGGTTTATGAAGACATCGCCACCAAATTTTTTGAGCACTTTCTTTATATCGCCAAAGCGATGACCAATATCGGCGATCAAAGCATCGGCCTTTGGCATGAAGAGGACGCCTTTTTTTATGATGTGCTGCGCTTTCCCAATGGCGAGATGACCCCGCTCAAAGTCCGCTCCATGGTCGGACTCATTCCCCTTTACGCGGTGGAAATTATTGAACCGGAAATGCTGGAACGACTGCCGGACTTCAAACGGCGGCTGGAATGGTTTTTGAATTACCGGCCCGATCTGGCCAGCCTGGTATCACATTGGAACGAACCCGGGCGCGGCAGCCGATGCTTATTGTCTTTGCTGCGCGGCCACCGGATGAAACAAATATTGCGCCGCATGCTTGACGAAACCGAGTTCTTGTCCGATTACGGTGTGCGTTCCCTGTCGCGCGCCCATCTCGATCATCCTTATGTATTTTCCGGCGGCGGTCAGTCGTTGACAGTGAAGTACCAGCCCGCTGAATCCAAATCCGGCGTATTCGGCGGCAATTCCAACTGGCGCGGTCCGATCTGGTTTCCGGTCAATTATTTGCTGATCACCTCGCTCAGGCGTTTCGACACCTACTACGGTGATGACTTCAAGGTTGAATGCCCGACCGGTTCCGGACAGTATCTTTCAATCAATGAGGTTGCCGACGAGCTGACCCTGCGGCTGACCCGGATTTTCCGCAAAAACGGACAAGGACACAGGCCGGTATTCGGCGACAACGAAAAATTGCAGAACGATCCGCACTTCAAAGATTACATCGTGTTCCATGAATATTTTCACGGCGACAACGGCAGCGGCGCGGGCGCATCGCACCAGACCGGCTGGACCGGCTTGGTGGCAAAGTTATTGGCGTGACTGCCGATGTGACGTCTTGATTGCATTTTTTTGTAAGGTTTGAGCATCTGGCTCGACCAATTATCGGAACCGCAACCGCCGTTCTAATTTTTTTAAAGCTTAACGAGGAGTTTCCCATGTCTTTAATGTGCAAAATGTCTGATAAATGCTGTGCCACCAAAGGCCCCTGCATTCATGAATGGATGATGATGGGTATTGCCGCCCTAATGATGTTAGCTGCGGTCGGCCATTGGGTATTAAACTGGTTTTGATTTTTCAACCCTTCTTTTCAGGTGTCCAAATGTTCAAATTATTTCGTACTGTTGTTTTTCTGCTATTTGCGGGTGCTGCTTTCGCCAGCGAACAGCCCTTTACGCAAGCGGCTTTCGACCAACTCCAGAAAGAAGGCAAGCCTACGCTGGTATCGGTTCACGCCGACTGGTGTCCGACCTGCCGGGCGCAGGCGCCGATTGTCTCCAGCTTGCTGGAGCAGGAACCGTATCGGCAGATCAACGCCTTGCGCGTGGATTTTGACCAGCAAAAGGATGTGGTGAGATCATTCAAGGTCATCAAGCAAAGCACGCTGATTGTATTTAAAAATGGCCTGGAAGTCGGTAGAAGCCTGGGCGACACCAGCACACAAGGCATCGAAGCGCTGCTGAAAAAAGCGCTTTAAAGGATAGCTGCCATGATCGCTTCTTTCGGTGTGTACGGGCTCAGTATCATCGCCGGGATACTGTCTACGCTATCCCCCTGCGTATTGCCGTTAGTGCCTATTCTGGTCGGCACGGCGCTGACCGCGCACCGTTTGGGACCGTTGTTCCTGGCCTCCGGACTCGCGGTGTCATTCACGGCGGTCGGTTTGTTCCTGGCGACAGTGGGAGTGATGATAGGCTTAGATCAGGGGCTTTTCCGTAATTTTGCGGCGGGATTATTGATTGTATTCGGCTTGGTGTTGTTATCCGGCCGCTTGCAACAACGCTTTGCTGCGGCCACCTCAGGCTTGAGCGGTGCCGGACAACCGCTGCTGGAACGCATTTCCGGCGACAGCTTGACCGGCCAGTTTCTGCTGGGACTGGTGTTGGGTGTGGTATGGAGTCCCTGCGTCGGCCCGACGCTGGGCGCCACCATGACCCTGGCCAGTCAGGGTGAAAGCCTCGTCCATGCCTCCGTGGTGATGGCATTGTTCGGTATCGGTGCAGGCTTGCCGCTGATCCTGCTGGGCGGCCTGTCGCATCAGGCGATGCTGCGTTTCAAAAGCAAAATGTCCGCCACCGGCAAAACCGGCAAGCTGCTGTTGGGGGCGTTGCTGCTGATACTGGGCATCCTGATCGTCACCGGCCTGGATAAAACTTTCGAGGCCTGGGTGTTAATCCATGCCCCCGAATGGCTGACTCGACTGACGACATCGGTTTGAAGTTTTTTTCGCTTGCTGTAAGGAATACGTCACCGTTTCGACAAACTTATAAACGCTGCTTTAAAAAGGCAGCTGCTTTTTCGTAAAAACATACATTTTAACTATTAAAAGGATTCAAACATGAACAAAAAAGCCTTACTTTCCGCCGGTCTGATCACCTTGACACTGAGCACGGGCGGTTGCGCCATGATGTGCGGCCCATGTAAACCGAAAGCCCGCTCCTCTCAACAACAAAACCCGTGCGCGGCCAAAAACCCTTGCGCCGCCAAGAACCCTTGCGCCGCTAAATAATCCCCTGCCAGGTCGATGACGGCAGGCGTCATCGACCCTTTCTTAGCAAACTTCCACGCCATGACTCACAACGCGAATTCACCCTGCAAAGCCTCATTGACCACACCTCCCAATTTCGATTTTGCCGAATTGGGTAGCCGGCAAATTGAAGCCATGGCCGATGCCGGTAACCAAATCATCGAATGCTATCGGGTACTGCGCAAAGGCGGGCTCAACATTGTCGGCGAGCTGTTGCGCGACCAAGGCACGTTTTACGAACTCGAACACTATCCCAAAGAAGACGTGTTTGACGATGAAACCCATAGTCAGTATTACTACCATACCCACCGCAATGATGCCGACGAACATGGTCATCTGCATACCTTTATTCGCCAGCCGGGTATGCCGGACGGCATGTTGCCGGTCACTTACTATGGAGAAGAACCATGGCCCGGTGGCGATCAGGCACTCACCCATTTGGTTGCCATTTCCATGGACAGCTACGGCTTTCCTATCGGCTTGTTTACCACCAATCGCTGGGTAACGGGCGAGTCCTGGTACCACGCCGAAAACATCATCGCCATGCTGGATCGTTTTCGTATTGATCATGCCTATCCGTCCTGGCCGGTGAATATCTGGCTCACCCAGGTAATGATTTTGTTTCGGCCGCAAGTGGAATGGCTGCTGCGTGAACGCGACCGGGTGCTGGCGCAATGGCAAGAAGACCACCCCGACAGCGATGTTTACGAAGATCGCACCCTGGATATCACCTCGTATCTGCCCATCAATGTGGAAGCGCAAATTAAGGATATAGTGGCGGTCATGGCGGATTGAGGTTTCCCTGCTCTGTAAACATGCACTTTAATTTAAAGCCTTCGAACATGGCTAAAGCCGTTCATACAAACACTTAATCTAATTCTTAACCATCCACCGGAGCAATTTATATGTCTTTTGAACAACAAAACCATGACAGCGAGTTACCCGATGTCGTCATGCCCAAATGTCCGCCGCGCAACCTGCTACGCGGACAAAAAGCATTGGTTACCGGTGCCAATTCCGGTATCGGTCGTAGTGTCGCTTTGCATCTGGCCGAAGAAGGCGCCGACGTGGCAGTGAACTATCTCTTTGATGAGCAAAGCGCTAGTGACGTAGTAAAAGAAATTGAATGCAAAGGCGGCAAAGCCATCGCTATCAAGGCCGATATATCTAAAGAGGATCAGGTCAAATCGATGTTTGCGCAAATGATTGATGAATTCGGCACTATCGATATTCTGGTCAACAACGCGGGCATCCAAAGCGATGCGGCTTTCGACGAAATGACGCTGGAGCAATGGAACAAAGTGCTGGGCATCAATCTTACCGGCCAGTTCCTTTGCGCCCGCGAAGCCATTCGCGAATTTAAGCGGCGCGGCGTTGTCAGGGAAATTTCCTGTGCGGCGGGGAAAATCATCAGTATGAGCTCGGTACACGAGGTGATACCCTGGGCCGGCCATGTCAATTACGCCGCTTCCAAAGGCGGCGTGATGTTGATGAACAAAAGCCTGGCACAGGAAGTGGCCCCCTATCGCATCCGCGTCAACAGTGTCTGCCCCGGCGCCATTCGCACGCCGATCAATCGCGATGCCTGGGAAACGCCGGAAGCCTACGCCGACTTGATGAAACTGATCCCCTATAACCGCATCGGCGAGCCGGAGGATATTAGCCGCGCCGTGGTCTGGCTGGCTTCGGACGATTCCGATTACGCCAATGGCATCAGCCTGTTTATCGATGGTGGCATGACGCTCTATCCGGGCTTCGCAGAAGGCGGCTAAGCATGACATGCCTTCAGTCGTTACGTGAGCATTGGCCGGAATATTTAATGGAAGCTTGGGGATTGGGTATGTTCATGGTTTCGGCCGGTATCGTTGTGGTGTTGCTGGAATCACCCGGTTCGCCGGTACCTGAGCTGATTCCTGATGCCAATCTGCGCCGTGGCATCGTCGGTTTGTCTATGGGATTGACGGCAATCGGTATCATTTATTCGCCCTGGGGCAAACAGTCCGGCGCACACATTAATCCGGCGGTCACGCTGACTTTTTTACGTTTGGGGAAAATGGCGGCGTGGGATGCGTTGTTTTACATTGTATTTCAATTCGTCGGCGGCACACTCGGTGTGCTGCTGGTTTGGGCCTGTTTTGGCGACAGCTTCACACAACCGCCAGTCACCTATGTGGTGACCGTACCGGGCTCAGAGGGGGCGTGGTTCGCCTTCGCCGCTGAAACACTGATCTCTATGGTTTTGATGTTAACGGTTCTGGCATTCATGAACGCCAAAAGTCTTGCTCACTACACGGGACTTGCCGCCGGTGTGCTGGTGGCCGTATTTATTACCCTGGAAGCGCCGCTTTCCGGCATGAGCATGAATCCGGCGCGCACCTTTGCCTCGGCCGCGCCTTCCGGCATCTGGACATCGGGCTGGATCTATTTCACCGCACCTGTTTTGGGCATGTTAAGCGCGGTCGAACTTTATCGTTTGTTCAGATTTACCACCTTAAGTATGTGCGCGAAACTTGACCATCCCCTTAACCGGCGCTGTATCCATTGCGGTTACGATCCTAAAATGGGCAAAAGCCGGGCACAAACATTAACGCTGACTACAGAAAATAAATCATGAATGAACAACACTATGACGCGATTATCATCGGATCGGGGGCGGGTGGTTCGGGCTGCGCCTACAATCTGGTACAGGCGGGTAAACGGGTGCTGTTGCTGGAAAAAGGCGACCACCTGCCTCGCGATGGCAGTACGCTCGATGTCAAACTGGTTTTCGGGGAAGAACGTTTCAAGAACCGGCAACCGTGGACAGACAACCGTAACCGGAAACTGACGCCGGGCGAATATTACAACGTTGGCGGTAAAACCAAATGGTATGGCGCTGCCCTGTTACGCTTTGGTCCACATGAATTCAACACCGACCCGGATTTCCAGTGTCTGGGCTGGCCGATCAGCTATGCCGATCTTGAGCCTTTTTATTCTCAAGCTGAACAATTGCTGCAAATCAATCATTTTGACCACGAACCGCAACTGAGTCGACTCATCAACCGAATCACCCAAGCTGATAACGGCTGGCGCATCGAATCACTGCCGCTGGGACTAAAAAAGGAAATACTTGACCAACCCGTTGAGGCCAAACACTTCGACGGCTTTGCCTCGCCGGGCAGCTACAAGGCCGATGCCGAACAGAACCTGCTGAGCCATTTGCTTGATAACCCGCTGTTTGAACTGCTGCCCTATAAAGAAGTCACCGCATTGCTTTCAGACGAAAATAATCCGGCTGGAATCACGGGGGTCTGTAGTGCCGATGGGGTGTGCTATTACGCAGACACAGTCATTCTTGCTGCGGGCGCGATGTCTTCGCCACGCATCCTGCAAAAGCATCTGCAACAAAACGGACTGGACAAAACGCTGCCCTCAGCTCCATTGGTGGGCGCACACTTCAAACTGCATATCAACAGCGCCTTGCTCGGGTTCTCGCTGTTCCCGCAACGGGATGTGTTGCGCAAAACGGCGATCTTTTTTAATGACGTTTTCCCGCATAGCAGCGTGCAATGTCTGGGCTGGATGGACGGCGAAATACTGTCCACGCAAGTACCGCTTTGGCTGCCCACTTTCGTAACCAACGCGCTGGGCGCAAGGGCTTACGGTTTTTTTGTCACCACTGAAGACGGCTCAAGCCCGGACAATCGTATCTTGGTCAACCGGAATCCGGAAGATAGGCCCATGCTGGATTATGACCTAAAACGGGTTCCAGCCTCTGTCGCCGAGCATCGTGCCATTATTCGAGGGTTCAAAACCCGTCTGTTACAAGCCGGTTTTTTTAGCGTATCGCAACAAATGGGACTGGCCGCAACTGCTCACGCCTTAGGCAGTATGGTGACAGGTAACGACCCGGCATTGTCTGTCGTCGATGCCGACGGCAAAGTACACGGTTTCGATAACCTGTATGTGGCGGACGGCAGCGTATTGCCGCGTTCCAGCCGGGTCAACCCAGGCTTGACTATTTATGCCTGGGGACTGCGCCTTGGCCGGTATCTTGCCGCGCTATAAAGGAGGCCTTGTAACTTTTCCATTTTACTGCAAACTATTAGGAGCCATCAGGATGTTATTCCGCTATAGCATGACCATCATCGTCTTCGTTTTTTACCTGAACGGCAGTAACGTATGGGCAAATCCGACGGTGCGCGGCATTGATGCAATAGGCATTACGGTGAGCGATATGAGCCGTTCACTTGCATTTTACACCCGGATTCTGCCCTTCAAGCAGGTGGCCGAAGCCGAAGTAACCGGCGAGCCTTACGAACACCTTACCGGCGTTTTTGGTTTACGGATGCAGGTTGTCCGCTTGCAATTGGGCGATGAATTCATTGAATTGATCCACTATTTGACGCCTCGGGGCCGGCCCATTCCCCCCGACTCGCGTAGCAACGACCACTGGTTTCAGCATATTGCCATCATCGTTAGCGATATGAACCAGGCTTATGCACACCTGAGGCAACATAATGTGGAACATGCCTCTCCTGCTCCCCAGCGGCTGCCTGACTGGAACCTCAAGGCAGGCGGCATTCAGGCTTTTTATTTCCGGGATCCCGACGGTAATAATCTTGAAATCCTACAATTTCCTGAAGGCAAAGGAGATCCCAAGTGGCATGTTAAAAGCGAACAGCTGTTTCTCGGCATCGACCATACCGCTATAGTGATCGCAGATACCGAAACCAGTCTGAAATTTTATCGTGATGCCCTCGGACTTTATGTCACCGGTAGCAGTGAAAATTATGGCATTGAGCAGGAACGCCTGAACAATGTGTTCGGAGCCCGCCTGCACATCACTGCGCTCAAAGCTTCTCACGGCCCCGGCATCGAACTGCTAGAATATCAGACACCGAACAGCGGTCGAATCATGCCGCCTGATACCCAGGCCAATGATCTATGGCACTGGCAAGTTCAAGCAACCCTTTCCGACACTGCAGTTATAAATGATACGATACCCACCGTAAAATCCTATCCGGTATCCAATGCTGTAGTCGATTTACCGAAAGATACACTGGGTTATTCAAGCGCATTCATGATCCGTGATCCGGACGGACACGCAATACTATTGACTAAACCCTAAGGAACATGAATTAGGGTTATCTAATTCGCGTACTAACCTCCGAGCGTCAATATTCACTGTACTATGAAAGCCATTCATTCCATCAAGATTTCCCCGCTACATCTCATTTTACAATTAGTGCTGCTATTGTATTCAAGTCCGTCATGGTCTTCCGAAGTCTATAGTGAAGCTTGGTTGGAGTCAGCCAAATCCGCTCTTGAATCCGCCAACAAGACACTGCAATCGGCTGCCGATCAGGAACTGGATACCGGCCGGCTTGAGGACATCAAAAAGAAACTCCTGCCCATTCGCGAACAGGCTCAAGACTGCGTCGTGGAAACTGAAGCAGTTGCACAACGACGTCAACAGGATATTGATTTCCTGGGTTCGAAACTAAGCAAAGAAGCGAACGATGTCAGCCGATCTCAGGCCAATCTCGTCCAAGAACGCGAAGCTCTCGAAAAACGTCTTGCCGCCTGTCAATTTATCCTGATTCAGGCCAAAGAAATCAAGGAAAAAACCGCCGCCATTGAGCAAGCTACTCTGACCCGAAAACTTTTGCTCAAAGGCCTCAGTGTAAGGGAGCTCATTCAGGGTAATCTTAACTATCCCGAATCCTGGTGGAAATTGTCGCAACGCCTTTTAATGATGCAGAGCGGATTGCAATTATTGACCGGAACCGACCTGGTAGCGCTCCTATGTTCAGTAGTCCTAGGGTTTTTTGTGGGGCGGCGTTCTTATCAAATCTGGATGGCGGTCAAAAAGAAACCCTGTGTCGATAAATGCACCCGTTTTTTGCTGGCGCTGAAAAGCTGCAGCGCCCGGTTATTGCCTGTCATCGGCGCAAGCGTGGCGGCCCTAATCTTTTTAAGCTGTGTTTTGCCATTAGCACCGGCGCCTTTTATCACTCAATTGGCTTACGGCCTGTTGGGTTATACGCTGACGCTGAGCATAGTCGACGCTATGCTGAATCCTGATCCGCCCGCGAGTCCTTATCTGGCTATGGATGATATGACGGCGCAAGCCTTGTCCAAACATTTAAAAAGACTACTGGCCTTAGGTTTGCTGGGTCTACTAGTGTTCGATTCCGGTTTTTCAGATGCCTTACTGGAAACGCAGTATCTGTTGGCACGAGCCTTGTTTGGAGTTTTTCTATTCCTCAATCTGGTCTGGGTACTCTGGTCCATTGGCCGTATTCCATCCCTAGGCGGCAGTTATAGAATACGATTGTTACTGCTCGCCGCGTTGATCTTTACACTGGGCTCCGAATGGCTGGGTTATCGCAATCTTTCAATTTTTACTATGACCGGATTGCTGGGATCCTTATCGGGCTTCGGCATCATCTGGTTTATTAACACATTGATGACCGATTTGTTCGACGGCATGGATTCCGGTTATCAGCTCTGGCAGAAACGGCTTCGCCGACACTTTGGCTTAACAGATCAGGATCATATTCCCGGTCTGATCTGGATTCGGCTCATCTTCAGTGCGGCGATCTGGAGCGGACTCGGACTCTGGGTGCTTTGGGTCTGGGGATTGTCGCATCAGGGTCTCGACCTCATCATGACTTTTCTGCAAGAGGGTTTCATGATGGGTACTTTTCGCGTCGTCCCGCTACAGATTGCGACTGCCCTGCTGGCTTTCTCCTTGTTATTGGCTTTTTTCAGCTGGCTTAAACAAAACGTAGTGCCGGGCTGGTTAAGTAATGCACGGATCGAACGCGGCGCACGGGATGCACTGATTACCGTTACCGGTTATCTGGGGCTCACCATCTCTCTACTAGTCGCGCTGTCCATAGCGGGAGTAGGATTTGCGAATATTGCCATTATCGCAGGCGCCTTATCGGTGGGCATCGGTTTCGGTTTGCAGAATATCGTCAATAACTTTATTTCCGGACTTATTTTGCTGATCGAGCGCCCTATTCGCACCGGAGACTGGATTCTCGTCGGCGCCATCGAAGGCTTTGTCCACAGGATCAGCATCCGCTCGACTCAACTCAGAACTTTTGATGGTTCGCATGTCATAGTGCCCAACTCGGAACTCATTTCCAGTCAGGTCACTAACTGGATGTTGCATGATTCATCGGGACGAATCAAAATCCCTATCAGCGTCGCCTACGGTTCCGACCTTGAAAAGGTTCGAGTCATCCTGCTCGCCGTCGCGCATCAACACGACATGGTCATTACCGAAAGCAATCGAGTTTCTGCACCTGTGGTATTAATGACGGGGTTTGGCGACAGTGCGCTTCATCTTGAACTACGCTGTTTTATCCGGTCCATTGATAGCAGGGCGCAGGTTTTCAGCGATCTATGCTTTGCGATCAATGCTGCCTTTAGGGAAGAAAGCATCGAAATACCTTTTCCGCAACGCGACGTGCATGTAAAAGAGGGTTCTTCTTTCGGCTCATGAGTTCGGTTCAGTATTCATCAGGGGGTAGTGGGTGAAATCTGAAATATCTTGTATATTCCCAGTCATGACACACTATCAAGAAATCGTCTGCCCTAACTGCGGTAGTAACCACCTTATGAAAGCGGGACGTAGCGCAAGCGGCGTGCAGCGTTACCGTTGCGACAATTCCGAATGCGCCACCAAGAGCTTCATGCTGGAATACCGCTACCGTGCCTATGAACCGGGTATCAAAGCACAGCTGGTGGATATGGCCATCAACGGTAGTGGCATCAGGGACACGGCAAGAGTGCTGAAAATCGACAAGAATACCGTTATCAGCACGTTAAAAAAAGGCGAATGGCCTCGTGCAAGTTAACCCCAGCTTAACTGAGTTAAGGCGTGACGGTGTACTAAAGGTCAGGCTGGAAGCGGAAGTAGATGAGCAGTGGTCGTATGTGGGGGCCAAGTCCAACCAGCGCTGGTGTTGGTACGCCGTTGACCATGTCACCAATACAGTTCTCGCTTATGTGTTTGGCAAACGGACGGATGACGTCTTTAAAAAACTCAAAGCGCTGCTTGACCCCTTTGGTATCAGTCATTACTACACAGATGACTGGGGGGCTTACTCACGCCACTTGGGCGATAACCAGCATGAGGTTGGCAAACGTAACACCCAAAAGATTGAGCGCAAGAACTTGAACCTCAGAACTTGGATCAAACGACTGACACGTAAGACGATTTGCTTCTCGAAGCTCGAAGTGATGCATGATACGGTCATCGGGTTGCTCATCAATAAGGTCGAATTCGGGAGAAATATTTACACATGATTGCAGATTTCACCCACTACCCTGGAGGCGAAAGCCAGAGCCTGGCCTACAACATCATTCTGATCGGGGCAGCCAATACGCAAGCCATGAATACCGAGGACACTTGGGTATAATGAAGATGCAGCAAAGTATGAGTCGTAAAGGTAACTGTTGGGATAATTCGCCGACAGAGCGATTTTTTCGAAGCTTAAAATACGAGCAACTTAACTACGAGAAATTCAGAACAAAAGAGGCGGCAAAGCTGAGTATTATTGATTATTTAGCTTTTTATAATGGTAAACGCGCGCATTCAAAATTAAGCTACCAATCCCCGCTGGAATTTGAGCGGGAATTTTACAAGAAGACTGCTTAAGAAAGTGTCCTGTTTTAGTTGACCATTACAGGTACCGGCTATTAGTAACAAGGGTGAGGATGTAATAATCGAACTCTCGGAAAGAAACGCGAAGCGATCTGCAAGAATCAATTCCAGTCCATAAAACCTTTCAGGCTATATCTTCTAATCCGATGTAGCCAAAGACGGCGTTCTTCGTTAAAGAATAGCCAGATACTGAAATCATTGTCTGAAACGGAAAAATAGTTCTATAGCCATGAAGAAATTTTGAATTTACTCGCTGCCGCGAAAGCGTTGGCATGATCCGCTGCGCCTAAACAGCTTAATTATCTGTGGTCATAACGTCAGATATTTATAGCCCGAAAATGCAGGAATCGTTACCAACTCACATTCACTGCTCATCCCGTATTCTTAAAACAACCTTGCCTTTGCTCCTTCCAAGAGCAACATAGGAGAAAGCTTCTATTGCTTGATCCATTTCAAATATACGATCAATAACCGGTTTAATTTTTCCGCTTTCAACAAGACTTCTAATCTTGTCTAATTGTCTGCCGGACGGTGTAACAAAGACGAATGTGTAATGTACACCGGCTTTCCCTGAAAGCCGGTTTATTTTCCAACCGATCAGTCCGCATAACCATTGAAGAAATAAATTAAGACCGTTGCTTCTTGCAAATTTGGCATCTGGCGGACCAACAATGGAAAGCAGGTGCCCGCCGGGCTTCAAGATGTTTAATCCCCGTTCTGTTGATTCTCCATCGACTGTGTGGAAAATGACATCGTAGCCGTTTAAGACTTCCTCGAATTTCCGGGTCTTATAATCAATGACGTGATCTGCGCCGAGCTTTTTAACCCAGCCTGCATTTTCCGTGCTGGTTGTGGTGGCAACTTCTGCGCCCATTGCCTTAGCAAGCTGAATCGCAAAAGTTCCAATGCCGCCGCTTCCTGCCTTAATGAGTACTTTTTGCTCAGGAGCCAGATTCGCAACATCATGGAAAGCTTGATATACCGTAAGTCCGACAAGCGGAATTGATGAAGCTTCCTCGAAAGTCACATTCTTAGGTTTAAGTGCAAGATCATTTTCATTAACGGGAACATACTGTGCATATGCCCCCATTTTTGATGCACTCAGGCATGCATAAACTGCATCGCCCTTTTTGAATTTAGAAACTTTGGAACCGGTTTCCACAACAACACCGGCAATATCTGCCCCTAAAATCAAAGGAAGCTTAAAGGTTAGAAGAGGCTTCATTTTTCCTAGTCGGATCTTATTGTCGATTGGGTTTACCCCTGCCGCATAGACTTCAACGAGAACCTCATTCTCGCTAATTTTTGGTTTAGGTATCTGGCGTATTTGTATGGCATCTTCAGCACCGTACTTTTCCATGACGACTGCTTTCATCGATATGCTTTGATTTGTAGTCATTGTTTTATCCATTTACCGTTAGTTGTTAATTATATTATTCGACCAAGCCACATAACGTTTCGCAAGCTTTCTAGTACGAAGTTGATCGCGTATGAGACTGTACATCGGGCTGGCATTTATTTTAGGCTGTAGCCCATCACCGAGGCGTTGGAGTTGGCGCTTAATCATAGCTAACCGCGCAAAACCAGCTAATGTCTTGTCCTTGAAGTTAACAATAGGGAAAAGGCCATCCTTATGCTTGTTGTTACGCCAAGCCAATGGTAAGGCCGGATCCATTGCTAATGCGGAAGCAATGCCAACCATGGATACGCCTTGCGCGAGAACACTTTCCGCTATTTCGCGGCGGCGTATACCTCCAGTCGTCATAATCGGCATGCGGGCAATTTTTGCAATGTCGCGGGCAAAATCCAAAAAATAGGCCTCGCGTGCCAATGTTCTGCCATCTTGGGTTTGCCCCTGCATAGCTGGCGACTCATAGCTGCCACCGGAGAGTTCCACTAAATCCACCGCTTGCTCGTTAAGCATCTGTACCACTTTCACTGCATCGCTTACTTCAAAACCACCACGTTGGAAATCAGCCGAGTTGATTTTTACAGCCACGCAAAACTCCTTTGATACGGCAGCGCGTACAGCACGAATAACCTCAAGCAACAGGCGTGCTCGATTCTCTAGACTTCCGCCCCACTGGTCGGTACGCAAGTTTGTGAGTGGCGATAAAAACTGACTGATCAAATACCCATGCGCTGCATGAATCTCTACCCCGGTGAATTCAGCTTTTTCTGCTTGGCTGGCGGCATCGGCGAATTTTTGTATGATCCGCTTGATTTGTTCATCACTCAGTTCTTTAGGAGGTGAAATCAATTTGGAGTTTTTGCCTAAATCAACCGCGACTTCGGATGGCGCCCATCCGGGCTGACCTAAAGCGGCCATTGTTTGCCTGCCGGGATGGTTGATTTGCATCCAGAAGTGTGCGCCTTTGCTGCGCCCCGCGTTTGCCCAGGCCCTAAACGGTGTCAGATCAGAATCTTTTGTTAAAACAATATCGCCGGGGCTGCCTAGCGCCAGCGGATCAATCATGACGTTTCCGGTAATGAGAAGCCCGATTCCGCTCGAAGCAAAATAGTTATCCAATCGCGCAAGCCGTTCGTCAGGTAATTGGCCGGGGCCCGCCAAAGATTCAGCCATAGCGGCTTTAGCGATACGGTTAGAAATAACAGCGCCGTTAGGCAAAGTTAATGGCGAAAATAGAACGTTAGTCATACAGGTATCTCCTTTAACAATAGTTTTTGGTTTTCGTAACGGGGAGCTGGTTGAACTTGCGTATGCTCTTGTCTACGAATGATTCAGGGAAGAAACGACGGATGAAACGGAGGAATCCTGCTGATTTTCCTGCGGTGTAGCGAAGCTTGGGCGCATCTTTTGTCGCGGCTTGCAGCACAACATTGGCAACAATCTCTGGTGCATCTCCCGCGTTTATACCTTTTTGCAACAAAGCTTCCATATTAGCCCTCATTTCATCATAAACAGAAATGGGTTGATCGGCTTTCATTGGGTTTTGATCAATCGATGTCTGTGTAAACGCAGGTTCCACCAGCATGGATCGTATGCCAAATGTACGCAATTCATGGTCTAGCGATTCAGAATATCCTTCGACCGCGTGTTTTGTTGATGAATACAGCGAATGGAATGGAGCAGGTAACAAACCCAAAATTGAACTAATGTTTATAATCCGTCCCATACCTTGCTGCCGCATTGTCGGAAGTACAGCGTTTGTTACACGCATAACTCCGAACACATTCACATTGAATAAACTCTGGGCTTGCGTGATCGATGATTCCTCCGCTGCCGCAACCAAGCTAATCCCAGCGTTATTGACGAGAAGATCAATGCGTCCCGCATGGGTCAAAACCTCATCAACCATTTTTTGTACAGACGCATCTTCTGTTACGTCACAGGGAAGCATTGTGATGCCCTCGATGTTTTCACCCATCGCTTTGCGACTGGTTCCAAATACACGATAGCCGGCTCGCTGAAGTATTCTGGCCGTTGCCAGACCAATACCAGAAGATGCTCCGGTGACAATTGCGACACTTGTGTTTGTTTTTCTCATAGGAATCAACGCCTTTTATTTTATTGTGAATTTCAGTATACTATCATTTTAGTAGTAAGTCACTATCAAAATGATATTAACATGAAAAATCTTTCAAATACACCATGTCCAATCGCGCGCAGCCTAAACTGTGTGGGAGACACGTGGAGTCTTCTAATCCTTCGAGATGCACTTGCCGGTCTCACCCGATTTGATCAATTTCGGAAAAGTCTAGGTATTGCCCCCACCATGCTAACCCGGCGTTTAGCAACGTTGACTGAGGAAGGGTTGCTCGAAAAGCGCCTCTATTCGGAACGGCCTCCGCGTGAAGAATATGTGCTGACTGCCGCTGGGCTAGATTTTTTGCCAATACTTGCAATGATCGGCGCATGGGGACGCAAGTATCGCAGTGAGGGCGGGGTCACGCAGTTGATAGATGATGAATCAGGACAAGAAATTCAACCTATCGTCGTGGATGCTGTTACAGGAGCTAAGCTTGGCACCCGTGCTATGCGCCTAGTTATTCCTGAATAACTCCTGTCGTTTTTTAAGTAGTGCCTGACCGAGAAAGCTAAAAATATAAAAGCTGACGGAAAGCACCGCTAAATTTTAAACGGAAATAGGCTGAGTCGCAGGAAAAAAGTGTTTTAGAATACGAACTCGACCATTATTGGCAAACTTGCAAAATTTTGGGTGCAACCTGTCTGTTATGAGGCAGAAACGGTTAAAAAAATTTAGGCGGCGATTTTTTGCAGACGCTGGCGCAATCGTTCCCGTTCACGGGCTAATCGTTCACGTTCGGTATCGCGCTTGATCTGACCGATCTTTTGAATGTTCCGGGACACGACGGCTAAGGCCACATAACGTTTGAAGCCATCGTTACCGTGGTCAAGGCATTTATCAAGCCCATGGACTTCCAGTGCGTTAATGCCTGATTCGACTGCAGAATGAGCTTTCCGTGCAGCAACGAAAGCGTCACTTGTCTCGCGCTCTTCATCTTTTGAGGACCACTTGCCTTTTTTCGGCAGCGTCACTTGGTCAAGCAGAGCTTTAAGTTCGGTTTGGTTAGCGGGGCGATGAAATCCTTTATCAAAGCTACAAGCCTTAAATGAAGGAAACTGTGTCTGCGTCTCTTTGACCATGTGTACGGCTATTTCGGCTCAAACAGGGAGAAAACCTTTTCTTCGTCCGGGGAGTCGCTATTTTTGCGAAAGCTTTTATGGGCATCCCTGCCCAACAAGCGGCAAAAACTACGCGACCGCTAATGCCTGCGGCTGCCCCAGCCGTCCTGCTTCATTCGTTGGATACCCAACAAGGGGTATCCAACATCATTCTCGCAATGACTCGACGCGATTTCGGAAAGCCTGCATTTTCACTACGCAAAAAGCGCTTCGTGAAAACACATGCACTATCGCTTCTGGGGACTACTCGACTCCTGTCTCGCAGCGGCGGTATGGCTTCGCCTTTCATCACGCGGCGCTCGATTTGGTCGATTTGGCGTTTGGCATGGGCAATAAACTGCTTGGGCTTCGCCAGTTGCAGCTCGCCAACCTGGTGTTGGCTTGCTAACAGTGCGATAGTTTTTCCACTCGTTTTAGAGTCGCCGCTGACAAATCCCGGGGAGTCGCTATTTTTGCGAAAGCTTTTATGGGCATCCTTGCCCAACAAGCGGCAAAAGCTACGCGAGACCTCTAATGCCTGCGGCTGCCCCAGCCGTCCTGCTTCTTTCGTTGTATACCCAACAAGGGGTATCCAACATCATTCTCGCAATGACTCGACGCGATTTCGGAAAGCCTGCATTTTCACTACGCAAAAAACGCTTCGTGATGATATGGACTCCTCTTTTGCCGCAGTGCGGCATAAAATCCACTTGAGCCTTTAAACAGCATAATGAGGAATCCGCCATGTGTAATAGCATAATTGGTTTAGATATCGCTAAGAATGTTTTTCATTTATTTACTTTGCAATCCAATGGAAAAACAATGAAAAAGAAACTCAAACGCGCTGAATTACTGACGTTTTTTGCTACCTATCCCGCCAGCGTAATTGGCATGGAAGCCTGTGGAGGCGCTCATCATTGGGCAAGAGAGCTTACCAGGCTAGGTCATGAGGTTGTTTTGCTTAATGCGCGCTACGCTAAGGGTTTTATTGTCGGTAACAAGAATGATTTTAACGATGCGGAGGCCATCTTTACGGCCGTTACTCAGCCCAATAAGCGAGTGGTAGCACCCAAGACCATTGAACTATCTTCTGAACGCACATAAAGGTAATAAACTGGAAGTCGGTATTAGGATACCATCTGCCGAAAGTTGCCTGCTAGTGATCTTCCTGAAAGCCGAGTAAATCCTGCCGTCCACCGATCACGAGCAAAGAAATCCAAATCTTTATTGCTATGTCATTTTTCGTTGCTAAAATCGGATGGATCCATTTTAGCTTTCGCGAAAAATCCTGGCGCACTGATGCTCTGTTTTTCGTGTCCAGTTATTTACGGCGTTATACAACGCGCAGTCCATCAGCTAACAATCAGGAGCATCAGCACATTTCACACCTGTCATAATCCAGAAAAAAAGCGACTGACTAATTGATGAAAGCGAGTTACATGTACAGGTTTCTCGCTTTGGTAGGCATGCAAAGTATACACAGGCCAGTGCGGTCCAGTAATACTGTCTACAATATGAATCAATTCCCCTGTCTTAAATAAGGGCCTTGCAATAACATCCGGCAGCAAAACAATACCCATGTGGCGTAAAGCCATTTCCAGGGCACTTGGCAGTGTATTGACCCGAGCAAATCGGTTCAAATTGATTATTGATTTCTCGTTATTATCCCGATGCAATATCGACATACTCCGATGTTGCCAATTCGTCGCAATCCAGCGGTGTTCGCAAAGACTTTCCGGTGTTTTCGGAGTTGATACACGATTCAAATACAGAGGTGTTGCACAAAACAATTCAGTCATTGTGCCAACAGGTAACGCTCGATAACTACTGTCGGGCAACTCGCCCGCATGTATCGCAATATCCAGATTGTTTGCGACGAGATCCATAGCACTATCGCTAACAATAAGTTCAGGCTCAAGACCTGTGTATTCGATACAGAGCTGTTCTATGGCTGGTAAAACGACACTAGACTCCAGCGCATGTGGAAAAGTCACGGCAAAGCGGCCTTTCGGGTCAACACCTGCGTTAACAATATCGGTAAATACCAGATCCACCTGATCCTGTAGCAGTTGACACCGCAGCAGCAGTTTCTGACCCAGCGCAGTCAAAGATACGCCCCGAGTTGTCCTATTCAGGACGCGTGCACCCATCTCATTTTCCAACAAACTAACTTGCTGGCTTACTGCGGATTTAGTGATTCCAAGTTCTTCTGCCGCCTGTGTGAATGAGCCATTTTTTGCAACGACTGCAAACACCATGAGTCTAGGCAGATATCGGATATTGTTCATATAAACTAAACAGTCAGTTAATATTTAGACGATTGTTATATATTATACCCTTCTTTAAACTGTATTTCATTTTAATCAATGGAGAAATTAAATGCCTGCTTATGTAATTGTTGGATTCACACCGAAAGATAAAGAAAAACTTCAGCAATACGGCGCATCCGTACCGCCTACTCTTATGAAGCACTCTGGTGAAATTATTGTAAAAGGACCATCAGAACAGTTGCATGGCGACTACGAATTCCAGATGCAGGTTATCATTGCCTTTCCATCAAAAGAAGATGCGTCTGCATGGTATCACTCGAAAGAATATCAGGCGCTTATTCCGATACGCGATGCCGGGATGGATTCTCAGTTTCAACTGATCGGTTACCCCCATATAAATTAAGAGTTTTGTAATGAGACAAACATTTAAAGCAATCAGTACGCTGGTCGGGTTAATTTTTACTTGCCAAGCACTCGCCGATAACCCGGTTTGGACTACTTCAGGATTTAAAATGCCTGAATCTGTTGAGTATGACAGAGCCCATGATCGATTCTATGTTTCGAATGTCAATGGTGGGGTCATGGAGCAGGATGGGAATGGCAGTATCGGTTTAATGGATGGCAGTGGTAAATTGATCGAAGTTGACTGGATTACCGGGTTACATTCGCCCAAAGGTCTTGCCCTACACAATAACAAGCTCTATGTTGCTGACGTAAAGCAGTTGGTTGTTATTAATGTTAAAAGCGGAAAGTTAGTGGCCCGCTATGAGGCGGATGACTCTAAAGTACTCAACGGCATTACTATCAACAAGGATGGAAAAGTCTTTGTATCTGATTGGACTGGCAATCGTATTTATACCTTGGAGGATGGTGAACTAAAAATATGGCTGGAAAATATTGAACTGAATTCACCCAACGGCCTTTGGGTGGACAACACGCATCTTTATGTTGCCAGTTGGGGTAAAAACCCAAAAGATGATTTCACAACGGAGACATCCGGCAACATCAAAAAAATATCCCTGAAAACCAAAAAAATAGAAACACTTGATCAAGAAGGGCTTTGGCTTAACATGGATGGAATTGCCGGCTATGGCAAACACAAATGGCTGGTGAGTGATTTTCTTAAAGGAGAGATTTTATTAATCAATGACAAAGGCTATATTGAAAAATCTGTCAAATCAAAGAAAGGTTCGGCAGATTTTTACTATATTCCAGAAAAAAACCTGCTTGTTGTCCCGATGCTTATGGATAACCAAGTTATTGCTTACAGGCTAAATTAATGATGGTTCAACTACAGAATAAAAGAGCGGTTATCACCGGCGGCAGCGACGGTATTGGCTTAGGGATCGCAAAGGCGTTTGTTGAAAATGGTGCTGATGTTGTCATCGTCGCTCGCAATGAAAAAAAGCTGGAGGATACACGTTCTCAACTCTCAGGCATCAGTGATCGAAAAGTGCATTGCATATCAGCCGATTTAGCGAATTACTCGACGATTTCAAAAACCGCCAAGCGGATTATCGAAATATGGTCAGATATTGATATTCTGGTCAACAATGCAGGAGCTGCATTGTTTTCACCCTTTGAGAAGGTAACGCTTGATGAACTGGATGCGCTGATAAATATTAACATCAAAGCCCCCTACTTTTTCAGTCAATGTTTAATACCCGCATTAGAAAAAAGACAGGGGAATATCATTAATATTTCATCCTATTTTTCTCACAGAATGATTCCGGGGCGAACCTCCACGGCCTATTCTTTGACCAAAGGCGCATTGGATTCGTTTACCAAGGCATTGGCATCTGAAATCGGTCCAAAAGGGATTCGAGTTAACGCAATTGCGCCTGGAACAGTCGATACTCAACTGGTGCGCACCGCTTTTGAAAAAATGCCTGCCGATGCCGCCAAGCAGTTCCAGGACATGATTAAAACAATTTACCCGTTAGGCCGAATAGGCAAACCTGATGATATAGGGGGGACGGCTGTCTATCTTGCGTCGGATTTGGCCAAGTGGGTAACAGGTGCTATTTTCAATATTGATGGGGGACTAACAACTAATTGAATTTGTATAACACCCGATTAAAATCTGCGTTGCGATAACGACATAGTGCAGTTTATTAACTGCCTAAATAATCCATTTTGCCTATTTCCACGCCGTTATGCCGCAGAATGGCGTAAGTGGTGGTGAGGTGAAAATGGAAATTAGGGAACACAAAATCCAACAAGTAAGCTTGGCCTAAAAGATTGATTTCTCGGCTGCCAAATTTCAGGGTGATTTTTCGCTCTTCACTGCCGTCGATTTGCGCTGCGCTGACGCTTTGTAAAAACGTCACGGTCTTGGCGATACGCGCCTGCAACTCAGCAAAAGTGGTTTCGTTATCGGCATAGCTGGGTACGTCGATACCCCCCAAACGGGCAGCGCAACCTTTGACGATATCCGTCGCAATTTGTACCTGACGACTGAGCGGGTACATATCCGGTGCCAGACGGGCGTTGACAAAGATGGCGGGATCGATTTTTTTGGCTTCGGCACGGGCGACGGCTTTATCGAGTATGGCGGATAAATTGCCCAACATACGCACAAAAGAAGGGATTGAGGCTTGGTACATGGTTAATGACATAAGGGTAACTCCAGTGAAAAGTGTGGTGATTATTAGAGGTCTTGCGTGAATTATTTAATAACATTATTAATTGGTTACAGGATTAACGCTGGCTTTGCCACTGATGTGGCTACCCCGCTACCGAAGGAATCTTGATCTTCCGTCCATGCGGGGTCGGGGTAATCTAATGCCAACGCCGTGGCTAACACCGGTCAGTCACGAATGTCGCGGATACGTTTCCTCGCTTTGGCCTCGAATTCGCAATAAACATCAAATTCGATACATTGGACCAGTGTTGGCAACCAGGTTAGTTCGGCAGCGCCAACTCCCCAGTCTAGGCCGTGTGCATCAAAGATTGGGGGGAAGATGGCTATTATTGCCCATCCCCCGAAATTGTAAAATCAGCTTAAAGACAGCAGTAGCTCTTTGATTCTGAGATGCGAGGCGCAGTTGCAGTACGACCCACGAATAATCGCACCCGGTTGAGCTCCATGTCAGGTAAATTCCTTCACCTCAAGATCAGGATTTACAAAATCCCAAGGTTGATAACTTGCACCCCAAAAAACTTGCTGAGGCTTAAACAAACTGGGATCTTCTAACGTTGCAACATGGAAAAACAGCATTCCCGGATAACCGGACGACTTTTTTAACACAGGATTTCCGCAAGTAGGACAAAAGCCGCTGCTGACGGTATTGCCTTTGTCCGAGGTCAATTGATAAAACTTAAGTTCTCCGGAAACAACAGTGTCTTTACTTGATGCAACAAATTCGGCCGAATGCCCCGTGCCGGTGATTCTTTGACATTGCCTGCATTGGCACAAAAAAGATAACCGGGGCTCGGAGTTCAACTCATATCTCACTGCCCTGCAAATACAATTACCTTTAAATTCACTCATGATATTTATCCATGTTATATCTTAGTAATTATTATGGTTGTCATTCGATTGGCGTCATCATCAAACCACAGCCCGCACTGGTTTCCACGATTTCTTTTGGTGGAAAACTGACGTTATAATACGAACTCCGGCTACCCGCAACATCGTGTGCAGTTCTTCTCATTTTTCAGTATGCTACGGATTAAATTGCCGTTGCTTTATTTGCATAGTTCACCTGAATAACGAACGATAACTTGGCCTTCCCCCAGTTTTATTATGCCAAAACTGTTGAACTTTCCTTTATAGCCAGCAAAGGCACCTTTAGAATCAATGACGTTATAGGTAATTTCAGCCATATAAGTTTTATCTTTGCCGGGAACTGTCGTTAATATGGCCTGATCTTTCGTTTTGAGTAAACCGCCTTTATCACTGATAAAATCATGTTCCATATCAAGGACAAGGCCAGTGTCAGTTTTCTTTTGATTGGTGATTATGGCATTGGCTGCTGCCAAACTACCACTCAACGTTGCGATTAAATGTGTTTCATCTATCGCTTCCCCAATGGTTGCACCGCCAATCGGCATACATTGATTATCTGCTGCCTGTGCATTGAGGTTAATAGCTCCGACCAGCATTGCGCAAAATAGTATTCGATACACACAAGTGTTTAAAAACTGACGTTTTGTTACATTATTTTTCTGTTTTATATTCATGTTTGTGACTCCGTAAATATTAGTCTGTGTGATGCATTGCGGATCATTTCGCTACGCATTCAGTAATTTAGGTTTGGATTATTAGCCTTTGGAGACAGCCTCACCTATTTCTGCATTTGTCATCGCTTTACCTTCAATCCCCCATGCACCATCAACAGCATGGACAACGTTGACCCAAATCTGATTCTTCGGCAGCCTGCCACCAGAGGCTTCGTAGACAATAGTCGTCGCCTCTTCAATATGACCAATCTGTATTTCTCGAGTGGCAAACGCAAACGAAGGCGTCTTCCATTCAACCCATGCACCTGAAAGTTCCTTACCACCAGTAAAAGTTGTACCTTTTGGCATTATATGGACTTGGCCAGTTATGGTTGGAGTCATCACTTTATTTCCTGTTAATCCATGCCATTTCAACATGGAATCTGTAAGTTTTTCGATCACTTGATTTACGGCATCTCGAGGTAAAACACCGTCAGTAAATGTAAGAGTAAGTGGCATTGTTTTTCTCCTGTTAAGTTGGTTTATGTTGCTTTCATAGTCTTTAGATAACGACCGTTATATATTAAATAACGATCGTTATATTGTCAAGCATAACGGCTCCTATTTTTGATATAATGCTTTACACGGAAATTGGAGTGAGATGATGGTGAGATACAAACAGGATCAAAAAGAACAAACGCGTGAAAGAATTATTACCGCAGCAGGGCGTTGTTTTAGAAAAGACGGTTACAGTGGTATTGGTGTTGATGGACTTGCCAAAGAGGCAGGCGTTACTTCAGGCGCTTTTTATGGACATTTTGATTCCAAGAAATCGGCATTCGAAGCGGCAATTGTTGCTGGATTAAACGAAGTGAGCTTGGCTATAACCCGTTTGCAACAGCAATATGGTGAAACCTGGTGGGCAGAATTCGCCAAAATTTATATGAATCAGAAGCGTACTTGTGATCTTACCGAAAGCTGTGCATTACAAACTCTGACACCGGAGGTAGGACGTTCCGATGTGGCTATTCGCAGCTTATTTGAAACTGAATTGCTCAAAATTATTGCATTAGCAAATGAGGGCTCTACACAAGATTCAGGTCAAAGTGCTAATGAAAAAACATTGGCTAATTTAGCTATGCTGATAGGAGGCGTTACCCTAGCTCGTGCGGTTAACCATGAGAAGCTTTCCAATGAAATTGCAATTGCAATACAAAATGCAGTGATTTCTGCACAGGAATCTGAGTAGATAATTTGTCAATTCAATGGCTAATCTACTGTGTGCCGAGGAAATATATCGCCTTATAGTTATGTCATAATCCTTGAAGAACCCCATTCCTGAATACCAATAATGCAGACGATGATTTATACCGTAGGAATGAAACGAGCGTATTTCTTATTGAGTGACAAAGAAATAATGATTGCTATCCGCACTAGCGGAATCTGCCAAAAAATCAACGAGCACAAGAGACAAGCTCACTATCCTGGCTCAATCGAAGATCCGCAGTTATCGACTTCGTATCAATCGGCTGTTTTGGGCCTAGAGACATTTCATAGTTAATCAAAATAAATCATTACTGAAAGCCTTATTTGGCTTAAGAATCAGCATATTTTTAGTGATGTTCATGTGGACCATCGATAAACTCATTAATCCTGCACATGCAGGTAAGATCTATGAAAAATTCTATTTTATAGACGGTTTGGAAGGTTCGATGATGCTGCTATTAGGAGGGGTTGAACTGATTATACTGACTGCATTCCTGATAGGTTTGTATAAGAAATTCAGCTACGGTTTTGTCCTGATTATTCATGCAGTATCAACACTGTCATCTTTCAAACAATATCTAACGCCCTTCGAGGGAACCAATCTTTTATTCTTTGCTGCATGGCCGATGTTGGCTGCATGTATTGCTCTGTTTCTGCTAAGAGATGAAGATGTCATACTGACTTTCTGTAAGTTGAATTAGGGCGCTTATTTCTTATGAAGCACCAGCCCCGTGACGCTGTGACTGTCATTTTAGTCTGCTCACTATGATTCAGTTTACCCGTTTAAAAATCTCCAGTAATGGAAATTCAATCAAGTACAACCCAAAAAGTGCCGGAATTTTTAGAGGGTTCCTAAAGACAATTTTCAGTTCAACTGATGTTTTAAAGCGATAATTTTCGCAGTCGTAGCGCATTCATAATGACTGAAACGGAGCTAAAACTCATCGCTGCCGCCGCAATCATCGGTGACAGCAAAATACCGAAGAATGGATACAGCACACCGGCTGCAACGGGAACGCCGAGGGCGTTGTAGATGAAAGCAAAAAACAGATTCTGGCGGATATTACTCATGGTAGCTTGACTTAACAGCCGTGACCTGGCGATTCCACGCAGATCGCCTTTGACCAGCGTAACCCCTGCACTTTCCATCGCGACATCGGTACCCGTACCCATCGCAATACCTACATGCGCCTGCGCCAATGCCGGTGCATCGTTGATCCCGTCACCCGCCATTGCCACGATATGGCCTTCGGCCTGCAATTGTTTAACGATTTCAGTTTTCTGCTCGGGTAATACTTCCGCTACAACCCTGTCTATACCGAGTTTTTTTGCTACGGCATTGGCTGTGGTTTTATTATCGCCGGTCAGCATGACAACTTTTATCCCCGCTTCATGCAGGGCTTTTAGCGCTTCCGGTGTTGACGATTTAATGGGATCAGCAACACTGATAAATCCACCAAGCTTGCTGTCTACACCAACAAACATAACGGTCTGCCCTTCCAAACGGAGCTCGTCGGCCTGTTTTATTAAAGGCGCAATATCGATATTCTGCGCCTCCATTAATTGGGCATTACCAAGTGCAACTTGGCGGCCTGAAATCCTGCCATAGACACCTTTACCCGTTACCGATTCAAATTGTTCTCCGGCGGTCAGTTTGATGCCCTTTTCTTCAGCACCTTTAACAATGGCGGCGGCAAGCGGGTGTTCGCTGGCTCGTTCCAGGCTTGCGCCGAGATACAATACGTCTTCTTCGGAAAAATCCTTGCTGGCTATGACTGACATCAGACGGGGCTTACCCTCGGTCAGGGTGCCGGTTTTGTCGACCACCAAGGTATCTATTTTTTCCATGATTTCCAGCGCTTCGGCATTTTTAATCAATACCCCAAGCTGAGCGCCCCTGCCGGTACCGACCATAATCGACATTGGCGTGGCAAGACCGAGAGCACAGGGGCAAGCAATAATGAGTACGGCTACCGCATTAACAATGGCATGAGCTAAGCGCGGTTCCGGCCCCCACTGCCACCAGACGATCAATGTAATGATGGCAATGATGACAACAGCAGGTACAAACCAAGCTGCAACCACATCTACCAGTTTCTGAATCGGTGCCCTACTGCGCTGTGCTTCGCCGACCATCTTCACGATCCGAGCCAGTAGTGTTTCCCCGCCGACCTTTTCGGCAAGCATCAGCAGGCTTCCGGTGTTGTTGACAGTAGCACCTATCAGTCTATCCCCTACATTTTTTTCCACAGGAATAGGCTCGCCGGTCACCATCGATTCATCGACACTGCTATAACCTTGCTGCACAACACCGTCAACAGGGATTTTTTCGCCAGGCCGAACGCGTAACACATCGCCAGGTTGCACCTTTGCCAAGGGAATATCTTGTTCTTTGCCGTCGTCATAAACCCGACGGGCTGTTTTCGGTGCTAGCTCCAATAACATTTTGATAGCTTGATTGGTTCGGCTACGCGCCCGCAACTCCAACACCTGTCCCAGCAGCACCAACGCAGTAATGACGGCGGCGGCCTCGAAATAAACCGCCACCCTACCGTCTGTGTTGCGCATAATTGATGGAAAAATTTCCGGCGCAATTGTTGCTGTCACGCTGTAACCCCAAGCGACGCTGATACCCAAGGCGATCAGCGTAAACATGTTTAAATTGCGATTGATAACAGACTGCCAACCACGCTGAAAAAACGGCCAGCCGCCCCATAAAACAACCGGCGTAGCTAAAGCAAATTGAATCCATTGCAACCAGTGGCTGAAGAAAACCCCAGTAATTAAACTAGGCATCAAGTCATGAGCCATCGCCAAAATGAACACGGGTATCGACAGCGCGGTACTGACCCAAAACCTACGGCTCATAGTAGTGAGTTCTTTGTTTTCCAGTTCCTCTCCTGAAACATCTCGGGCTTCCAGGGCCATGCCACACTTAGGGCAAGAACCTGGTTCGCTACGGATGACTTCAGGATGCATCGGACACACATATTCGGTATGAGTTTCGACAGCCTTGCTTTCCACCGGAGCCATCAACTCAAGGGTCATCCCGCATTTGGGGCAGTTGCCAGGATTTTTCAGCCGAATTTCAGGATGCATGGGGCAAGTATAAATCTTTTCGTGAGCGTACTTTTTCATTGTCTTCTCCTTTTAAGGGGCGACGGATGACTTTTCTCAGTTCCATGACAATCAACGTTATAAATCCAACCTCAATCCACGTCATGCACTGATTTAGAGAAACCGGCTCGATCTGGAACAGCGTTTTCTGCAGCAGGTGGCATGGTGTATCGCCAACTGCAAGGTGAAGCTCTCCGCTACAACCAGAAACAAGTGCAGGTTGGAAAACAGGGTTATCTGCCAGAGGGTGCGCTGCTCGCTCCATGCGCCGAAGGCACGCAGTAGTCCAGTAATTACCAGGTGACTACCAATGCGCGACCGGAACCTCCTGTTACGCTGGTTCCAAGGAGAACTATGTTGTTCCGCTCCGCCAGAGGCGTTTCTTGAGGCAAGTCTATCTGTGGACTTTCCTACTGCTTGCGATTCGCAGGTTAGCGGCAATTCGTTGGTTCTAGGAACAGATGCTTGAATCAAACGGGCATCCGCAGCGACCAGATCCCCGCCTTCAAGCAACAGGATGTCGCCAGGAACAACCTCGGTTGCGGCAATCACTATGCTACAGCCAACACGTACCACACGGCAATAGGGCGCTGTCAGATGAGCCAATGCTGCCGCCATCTCAGCACGACACTCCTGAATGAAACCGATCATCGCATTCAAAATTACGATGGCAATAATAGCGATACCGTCTGTAGTTTCTCCCAGAACTACGCAAACAGCCGCTGCACCAATTAGCCCCCAAATAACCAGCCTCTTGAACTGACTCATAAAAATAAACAACGCCGAAAAACGCTTGCCCTTACGTAGTTTATTTTGCCCATACTGGGTAAACCGCATTTTCGCTTCACTGACGATCAGTCCCTACCCCGCATCGGTCGCAAGAAGGCTTGCGGCTTCGGTAATCGATAGCTTGTGCCATACGTTCATAGTGGTGTTACTCCCAATTAACGAGTGACCAAAAAATAGGGGGCAATAAGGTGTTGTAGCATCGCCTCAATCCGGTGTTCGTCAAAACCACTCATTTCTTCATGAAGACGGGGCGCGATCAGCGCAAAAACACTCACCAACTGCGGATCGAAGTGGCTGCCACTGTCCCGTTTGAGCATAATGATGGCATCAACCACCGTCCACGACTCCTTGTACGGGCGCTTGGAAGTCAGGGCATCGAACACATCCACGATGGAGAATATTCGCGCATTCAGGGGAATTGCTTCACCCTTGAGCCCCTGTGGATAACCAGTACCGTCGTATTTCTCATGATGAAATTCGACTACGTCTCTAGCTCCGCTTAGCCAGCTTGATTTGCTCAGGATATCCACACCCAACGAAACGTGCGTTTTCATGACCTCGAATTCTTCCTGCGTCAGTTTTCCTGGTTTGAGCAAAATCGGATCGCGGATGCCGATCTTGCCAACATCGTGTAAAAAGGCACCAGCAATCAGGTCGTGAATATCTTCACGGGAGAGCCCGATCGCCTCTCCAAGTCGCAACGCATAAAATGTTACACGATAGTTATGGCTATTGGTATCGGAGTCGCGTTCGGCAATGGCGCACCCAAGCACATTCATCAGTTCCAGGTTGCCCTTCAGCAGATCGCCGGAAAGTTTGATCAGTCCACGATTAAGCGTCAAGATGATCGGATACATCAAGAGGGTGGTAAACGTGATGCCGAGAGTGACAAACAGCAACGTACGAAGCAAGTCGTCCTTAATCGAGTTGAGGATCTCTCGATCGACTTGGTAGATGCCTTCGAAATAACCCGTAAGAGAATTCTGGACTCCTTTCAGCGGAACCAGGATGACCAGCAGCAATCCGCCACGGATAAAGTGGAACTCGTGGAAAAACTCACCCACCTGTGGAAATCGATGGCGATAGCGATCAATGTCATGTTCGGCGACCTCCTGCCCTCGCCGAATGGTTTCTAGCTGGAGTTGTTTGTTGCGGTCATACAGCTCGATGACGAGGAAATGTTGGTTGACCAATTGCTGCGCCAACTCTGCCAGATGTTGTTGAGCTGCGGAATCCAGCCGTTCCAGATTATGAGCAGACTCCCCGCTGAAGGTCGCGGACTCCCTGAGGGCGAGTTCATGCACGAACTGCTGGATGCGATCGACCTCCAACCACAAAACAACACCGCCTATCGCCATGCTGAGGAACAGCCATCCCAGAAACAACCGGATCAGGATTTTCCGGTGAATAAACCAGCTCGTAGAAATCGCTGCGCTAGAATAGATCCTACCGTTCATGGCTTTCCGCGTTGTGGTCTGTACTTCTCGGTAAACGGCAAAACCCTTGCGCGGGCAAATCCAGGGCGCTGTTAAATTTACTGGATAAATTCTGAAAGGCAATGAGTCCGGTTAGTTCGACTATTTCGTCCTCGTTAAAGTATTCATACAGGCGCTGAGTCAAATCATTATCAACCTGCCGATCGGTATACGTCACAGCCTCGACATATTCCAGAACAACCCTTTCCTTGCTATCAAACAACTCGCTTTCTTGCCATTGTTCAAGAGCCTCCACCTTGTTCATGGAACCCATTCTTTTTGCCAACATGGCGGAGTTAATATCAATACAAAAACGGCACTCGTTTATTTGCGACACCCTCACCGTAATCAAGGAGCGTAGAATAGGATTAATAGGGCTTTTTTTTCTATCCAGCACCCCATAGAGTATGGCTATCGCTGCAAACAAACTGGGGATTCTGGCCCAAATCAATGCAGGCTTAAGGATTTGTCCGTATTTTCTTTTCTGATTCCAAAAGAATGGACGAAGGTACCATGGATAACTGGAAATGGATCTTTCTGTAACTCTCATCTCATCACCGAAGCAGATAGTAAACATCCGAAATCGTCCGAAGACGGTACTGGTAAAGGCTTATATGGATGCTTCATAGTAACATTTCCATCTTCTGGATTGTGTGAGGCGTTACATCTGCCGATGCAGATTTGCCATACTCAAGTTTTCCTCGACGGCTTTTTCATAAACGTCAATCAGCCTTTGGCAATGATCTATAAAATATTCCACAAAATCATCCGGCAGTCTACCGTAGCGATAGCCTGTTGCCTGATATTGGCTAAGAAGCTTCTTGTGCTCATCAACTTTAAGCTGCATTTCTTCCGCCGCTTTCTCATAGTGTTGCGCCAGAGCCTCATGATCGGCGTTGGATGTTGCACTTTGCACAGCTTGGCTCATATCCATCGAATGCGGATTCATCTCGGCGCAAGCGGACAGTAATCCAAGAGTCAAAAACAGCTTAATCAGTAACTTTGTTTTCATAGGTTTTCTCCAGAGTAATTCAAAAAAAATTAAAATGGCATCGTTTTTTCAGATTGTTGCTAACCGCTTATAGCTCAGTAAATCCAGCCGTATGGCTGTTATTTAAAACGAACGCCCCTTATTCATCATGAAGCCGGTACTGAAGATCAGTCGAAGAGAAAAACACCAAAAAATAGCCTTCAATACGACCGCTCCTTGATTTTAGCCTTGTAATTGTCCGTTTTTTGTTGGTGTTGACTTACATCAAAAAGAAGAGATTGAGAAGCTTACTGACGTTAATTACGACGGGAATCGTAACTCCGAGAGTAGGTAAAGATTTTCCAGCTCATCGTTCAAAGCCACTGTTTCATTGCTTAATAACCATCAAACAAATATAATATCCTTTACTTATTATATTTGAGGCAAGCTATCCGTGCATTCCAAATTCGGTTTTTTGAGTTACGAAATCAGCCATATCATCAGGCAGCGATTTAACAAGGAAGCGGAGCCTATCGGCTTCACCCACGCCCAGTGGCGAGCCTTGGTGCATTTATCTGAAAACGAAAATTGCCGCCAGATCGACCTAGCCGAAATTTTGGAAATCAAACCGATTACCCTGACCAGGCAGATCGATTTGCTTGAAGAAGCAGGTCTGGTTCGGCGTAATAAGGACAGTGAAGACCGACGTGCTTACCGTCTGGAACTCATGCCTAAGGCGCACGCCGTCATGCAGCAGCTCTGGAATATTGCCGATGCAGTAGAGGCGCAGGTACTTAGCGCCATGACGGCAAAGGAACAAGAACTTCTAACCACTTTACTTGAGCGAATCAAAAGCAGCATTAACGCCAATTCGTTGTCTGAAGATCCAATTCTCGATGATTAGCCCCCCTTAGCATAATTCGATTCAAGGCCCTGCCATAGTTATTCTGGGCGGCTGCTATTTCACATGTTTTAATTAAATCCGACGCGGCATAGTCTATATCCGCGCTTTTGTACCCATAGGAATACCATGCTCTTTTTATCAAAAAAACAGGACTGGCTCGGCAACATCCGTGGCGATGTATTGGCCGGTCTGGTCGTTGCTCTTGCCCTCATTCCTGAGGCCATTGCATTTTCCATTATTGCTGGTGTTGATCCTAAAGTCGGGCTTTATGCCTCTTTCTGCATAGCGGTGATAACTGCGATTGTCGGCGGCAGACCTGGCATGATCAGTGCCGCGACCGGCGCTATGGCGTTGTTAATGGTGACTTTGGTCAAGGATTACGGCCTGCAATATTTACTTGCGGCAACCCTGCTAACTGGCATTTTGCAAATCATCGCCGGTTACTTGAAGCTTGGCAGTTTGATGAGCTTTGTGTCACGTTCGGTGGTGACTGGTTTTGTTAATGCCTTGGCAATATTAATCTTCATGGCGCAGCTGCCGGAACTGACCCACGTCACTTGGCATGTTTACGCGATGACGGCAGGCGGACTGGCGATCATTTATCTGTTTCCGTATATTCCGGTGATCGGCAAGTCAGTGCCTTCGCCTTTGGTCTGTATTGTGGCGTTGACTGCAATTGCTATCTATTTACACTTGGATGTTCGCACGGTCGGCGATATGGGGGCATTGCCCGACACGTTGCCTATTTTCCTCTGGCCAGAAGTGCCGTTAACCTTGGAAACCTTGCAGATCATTTTTCCTTATTCCGCAGGATTGGCTGTAGTCGGCTTATTGGAATCGTTGATGACCGCCACCATTGTCGATGAATTAACCGATACGACCAGCGATAAAAACCGCGAATGTAAAGGCCAAGGGCTAGCCAACATCGGTGCCGGTTTACTGGGTGGCATGGCCGGTTGCGCGATGATCGGCCAGTCAGTGATCAACGTTAAATCCGGCGGGCGTGGACGATTGTCAACGCTAATTGCTGGTAGTTTTCTATTGATTATGGTGGTGTTTCTGGATGAATGGATCTCAAAAATTCCCATGGCCGCGCTAGTCGCGGTGATGATCATGGTCTCTATCGGCACCTTCAGTTGGAGTTCTATCGTCAATCTGAAACAACATCCCTTATCCACGAATATCGTCATGGTGACGACCGTGATTGTAGTGGTCTGGACGCATAACCTGGCCTATGGCGTTTTTGTCGGCGTGTTGCTGGCATCCTTGTTTTTCGCCAACAAAATCGGTCATTTCATGTATGTGGAATCCAAACTGGACGAGGCAACGAATACCCGAACCTATCATGTTATCGGGCAAGTCTTCTTTAACTCGGCAGACAAATTCAGCGCAGCCTTTGATTTCAAGGAAGCCGTTGATAAGGTCGCGATCGATTTACATCGCGCGCATTTCTGGGATATATCCTCGGTAACCGCCTTGGATAAAGTCGTTATTAAGTTCCGCCGTGAAGGTGCCGAGGTAGAGTTAATCGGTTTAAACGAAGCCAGTTCGACCATTGTCGATCGTTTTGGCATTCACGATAAACCGGAAGAAATTGAAAAAATCATGGGAGGTCATTAATGAACACTAATACCAATAGAGTGCTGGCATGTATCGACGGTTCGATCCTCAGTGAAGCGGTCTGCGATTACGCCGCCTGGATAGCACAACGTGTCGATGCGCCGTTAAAGCTGCTGCATATGATCGACCATCATCATGAGACCGCTGCCATCTCGGACTTGTCCGGCAACATCGGCCTGGGCAGCCAGGAACATTTGCTTGAGGAGCTGACCGCCGTCGAACAACAGCGCAGCAAGTTGCGGCTACAGCAAGGAAAACTGTTGTTACAGGCCGCCAAAGAACGGGTTATTCAGGCTGGCATCGCCAACCCCGATAGTAATCAGCGTCACGGCAGCTTGGTTGAATCGCTGATAGAACTGGAAGACAGTATCCGCGTCCTGGTCATCGGCATCCGAGGGAAAGTGCATGAAAACCAGTCTGACAAGATAGGCGCAAAACTTGAGTCCATTATCCGTTCATTGCATAAGCCTATTTTGGTAGTCAACGACGCGTTCAAAGCGCCGCAGCGCATCTTGATTGCCTATGACGGCAGCGAAGCGGCGGACAAAGCCATCGATATGGTCGCTACTAGCCCGCTTTATCAAGGTTTGACCTGTCATCTGGTTTATGTCAGCAAAGACGCTACATCGACCGAACAATTGCTTCAGACAACTGCCAGAAAACTGACAAACGCTGGCGGCTTTGAAGTGATCACCAAAATCTTACTGGGCAAGCCAGACCAAGCGCTTTGTGAATATCAGGATAAACACGCTATTGATATGACCGTGATGGGTGCCTTCAGCCACACCCGCATCCATGATCTGCTGCTGGGCAGCTTTACCGCCAAGATGCTGTTAAACACCCATAAGCCGCTTTTGTTATTGCGATGAATCCGGAGCATCGGGTCTCCATCGAGAGACCGATGCTCGACAAGGTATAAATCGTTTGCAATAAGTTGAGTGAGATTAGTTTTACGGTGCGATAGTGCTTAGCGCAAATTTTACACGGTTTTGATACGGTTAACTTTTACGTCCATGGACGGCTATAGATAGTCGCAAGTGGATAGTCGACTCACTGAATTTACTGGTTTTTTAGAGCCTGAAGTCAGTCGGTTCATTTGCCGTTAATTTGAGCCGAAAATAACGACAAATGCAAGCATGCCACTTACAAACGCAAGTTGTTACAAGTAGGGATAAGGCGATCATTCCCTCTTTTTTGCAGCTCGCATTCTTTTTGGTAATGGATTAAGCGGCTGCATCGCTGCTGCCTCATCTTTAATTTCCATTCCTTTAACTAACACATCAAGATCGTTTGCAAGGGACTTAAGAACATTCTCCGGCAACTGAAAAAGCGAATGTTGCAATATGCCCTGTGGCGGTGAGGGTGCTAGCTTTATTAATTTGGCACCAGCCTCGGTTAAAGTCACTGTAACAACCCGCTGATCTTGGCTTATACGTTCTCGGATGATCAAGCCTTTTTTTGCCAACTTGTCTAGCATGTTACTCGCTGTGGAATGATGAATCGACATGGCCTTGGCCAACTCGGTTACCTTCAATCCAGGTTTTTCTAATAGTTCCCAAAGAGCCCAAAGTTGGGCACTGGTGACACCGCAATGTGTTTCGACCCACTGGGAATGTTGTTGGACAGCTTTAAAAATCAACCGAAACTGTTTAAGCACCTCATAAGGCCATTGTTTTAAATCGTCTGCATCACCCATTTCAGCATAGGTTGTTTTCTTAGTATTACGATTCATGCGCGGCAAAATCCAGTCTCAAAAGTATTATTTGCACCAAACCACCCGTGTAAATTGGTTTTTTTCAACCTTTTCATGGTGGCAATCATCTCTGATTTAGGCGTAAGTCTTTGTAAAGCACATAAATCAGTATCTGGCATATCAATTGCTTTTATGTTTGCACAAACAATGTTTATGCAAACGTTATATTGTAATTTAGAATGCCACTAGCAGCGCTAATGGCCGAATATTTTTAATCAGAGAACATGAGTATACAAGCACTACGCTCTATCGAGCCGCCAAACCCTCATGCAATTTGAAACATTAAACAGTCATTCAAGGTAATATTTATGAACAAAATTAAAAATACTGTCTTTTTAAGCGCTCTATTACTCGCTCAGCCGATATCAAGTTTTGCCGCCCCAACGACCAACATGGATGGCACATGGGGTTCAGCTACCTTTCAAGGTGATTTTAAATCTTTATCCTCCGATCTCGATAAAATTAAATGGCAAATCATGAACCAAACCCGTACCCGTGATGATTCGCCCAGCGGACAAAGATTTACCGAGAATCTGTTGTTTAGTCAGATCGGCTATCAAATGAATAATAACTCATCATTTTGGCTCGGTTATGTACATGATTGGATTAGTCCGTTAAGCGGACCTACTTATCAGGAGAACCGCCCTTACCAGGATTTTGTTTGGAACCAAAGTATTAGTGATTTCAAGCTGACAAGTCGTACCCGTTTTGAGGAACGGATTAACCAGACCACCAACAATACAGGTTACCGTGCCAGACAATTATTGCAAGTCAGTCATCCTCTACCGTTTATGAAAGGCTTAAGCGCTTACGTCGGCGATGAGGTTTTGGGTTACACGAATCAGAATAACTTCGGCAAACAGGGCTTTTCCGAAAACCGTGTTTTAACCGGATTGAGCTATCAATTTACACCCAAATTTGGAGCGGATTTAGGTTATATGGGGCAGTATGTATCCAACGTTACCGGCAATAATTTATTCACTCATAATGTACAGGCCAATTTAAGTTATAAATTCTAGTTGTCCACGGGAGTGTAAGCATTATCGGCTTACACTCTCTTTATATTTTACAGAACGCAACGTGTAAATTGCAGGCTTATCAAGAGTGTAAAATTATCAAAAAGAATACGCTAAGAAATGCACACGACCGCTCGCTTCTCTTGGATAGGCAGCGTCATCACTTGTTAGTACCCTCCGTATTACTGGGATTGCTGACAGGTGCCGTCTCGGTCTTTTTTCATCTGTCCCTGGATTACGGAGAAGCACTCCGAAATCGGGTCATCGATTTTGCACATCAACAAACTACCGTCGGGCCTTGGATGCTCATGGGATTGACGACAACCGCAGTGTTTCTCTCCGCCGGACTGGTCATCCGCTTTTCACCAGAGGCGTCTGGCAGCGGCATTCCCCATTTGAAGGCCGTACTCTTAGGACTTCGGCCCTTTCGCTGGATACGGGTGTTGGTGATCAAGTTTGTAAGTACACTCATTGGAGGTAGCACTGGGTTAATGGTTGGCCGCGAGGGTCCAACTGTACACATGGGCGGTGCAATCGGGCAAGGATTGGCGAATTCATGGCCTGATAAGACCTTTAAGGATCGTTCGGTATTGGTGGCTGCTGGCGGCGGGGCAGGATTAGCGGCTGCATTCAACTCACCCTTGGCTGGCCTGGTGTTCGTGCTTGAGGAGCTGGACTCAAGATGCACATCATCTGAATTCTTTGCCGCCGCCATCGCCTGCCTTACTTCCGATATGGTATGTCGTGTGGTACTCGGACAGTATCCGACTTTTCATATGGCCATAACCGAAGCCCCGCCAATAAATCTCCTGATTGTGTTCTTGCCGTTGGGAATCGTGTCAGCCTTGCTTGGCTGCCTATTCAATCGGACATTATTGGCAACCCAAAAATTAATCAGCCTGCCTTTATGGCCAAGATTTATCTGGTGGTTTGTTCTGGCCACCATGCTAGCTGCCGTCGGTTGGCTGACGCCGGATTTATTGGGGGGGGGGCAGGATTTCGTCAACGGCATTATCGAAGGCAAGGTGCTTACGGTACAGACAATCATGCTGTTTTTTCTAATCCGCTTTATAGTGACGATTGGTAGTGCCAGTTCCGGTGCTTCGGGTGGGATCTTCATGCCTATCCTGGTTCTCGGTGCTTTGCTGGGCTTGGGGGTAGGCAGCATAATCCAGTTGCTGTTTCCCGAGTTGAATGTTGATGCGAAATTGTTTGCCGTTGTAGGGATGGCTTCCTACTTTACCGGCGTAGTACTGGCCCCTTTGACAGGTATCGTGTTGATCATTGAAATGACTGGAAACTATACGTTGATATTACCTTTGTTCATAGCCTGTTTTTCGGCGCAGGTTGTCGCCGATTGGCTGGGTGTCGTGCCTATCTACGATGCGTTACTGGAAAATACCATAAGAAAAACCGAGTCAAGAGAACTCGCTCTATCAAGCAGTATTGATTCATAAATCGTCTAAAGAATGTAAAGTTCGGTTACCGAAAAATTGTATCTGGAAAAAAGAAAAAGAGTGTCCGGCGATTGATTATTTCATTTAAACTCAGTTCATTGAACTGTCATTCAACCAACAAAGGAGTCAACCTATGGAAGCTTATCCTTCTGAACTTTTGCTGATCGCATTCGTTGCGATGCTGGCACCACTCCTTGCCGAGCTGCCTAGAGGTTTTCGCTTGCCTGTCGTGGTGCTTGAAGTCATTTTGGGAATACTGATAGGCCCTCATGTGTTTAACCTAACCAGTGCCGATAGCATGATCGGTACGCTGGGAGAGCTCGGATTGACTTTTCTGCTATTCATGGTCGGGCTTGAGATTGATTTCGATAAGATTCGCGGCAGGCCTTTGTCACTGGCAGTGGGTGGATGGTTTCTCTCGTTTCTCTTGGCGCTGGTTTGTATGTTTTTCTTTCAAGCCATTGGACTCATCCAGACACCGCCTTTATTGGCGGCAGTCGCCTTATCTACAACCGCCTTGGGTGTGCTGGCACCCATTCTGCGCGATCGGGGAGAACTGAATTCCGAATTTGGGACCTATATGGTTGCCGCTGCTGCCGCCGGTGAGTTCGGTCCATTGGTGGTTATTTCGATGTTACTGATTCCCACGCACAGCACCATTGTGCATACGCTGTTCATGTTGACTTTTATCTTCATCGCCTTGGGCGCAGCGAATATTGCCCTAAATACTCGCTCATCACGGCTAATTGAAATACTGACACGTACTATGCAAAGCAGTGGGCAGCTTCCTGTAAGAATTTGTATCCTTCTTCAGGTTCTATTCGTCGCACTCGCCGCTAAATTTGGTTTGAATATCGTGATGGGAGCATTTGCGGCGGGTATAGTGGTTAGACTCGTTATCAAAGGAAAAGAAGGAGATCTGTTACGGCATAAGCTGGACGCGATTGGTTATGGTTTTCTGATACCCATATTCTTCATCGTTGCAGGCATGAAGTTTGAAGTCAGCGCATTATGGTCTACTCCTCTGGCTCCCATACAAGTGGCTCTTTTGTTGGGGTTGATGCTCTTGGTTCGAGGCGTTCCGTTGTTCTTATACAAGAAGGAACTGACTCCCGAAGAAAGGCTGCCTTTCGCATTTTATTCCGCTACAGGCCTGCCTCTGATCATTATCATCAGTGAAATCGGCGTTACCTCCGGACTCATGTCACCGGATAGAGCATCTATACTGGTCAGCGCGGGCATGATTTCGGTTTTGCTGTTTCCAATACTGGCCGTTAAATTACGCGGAAAATTCAGCTTAAGTTTATTTGACTAAAACTCTGGAAAGTTAATTAGCGGGCAAGATAATAGATCATGGTAGTTATGAATTTCGTTCAAATTTCCGGCTTTCAACTAGGAATGAATGAGCCACTTGATTTTGGCAGCAACCATCAATGCATTCGGCATGATGGCTATTCGGTTAAATACATTATTTAGGAATTAGTTATGACAACTCAATCTATTACGATAGCGCGGATTTATCTTCGCGAAGGCGAACATCTGCTCGGCAGTATCTTCGATTTTTTGCACGATGAAGAAAAAGTCTTAGGCATCACGGTATTCCAGGGGATTATGGGGTTTGGCCCAGACGGAACAATTCGTACTAGCCATCTACTAACCTTGTCCTTGGACTTGCCGCTGGTAATCGAATTCTATGACTTACCTGAACGAGTTGAGAGCGTAATCAACCATCTTCAAGCTCACATGGGGTTGTCTCATATAGTGAGCTGGCCTGCAATTAGTCATATCAGAGGTCTTTGAGCGCTCAACTGACCTTCTTGAGGGAGAATTTCCTTCATAAGCTCAGAGGTTTGAACTTAGTAACGATCTCGTTTATGTACTCATCTACATCTTGTCTTATTACTTTTGCTTGTAGCTTATTGATAATCACGCTCTTGAGTATGTAGTGCATATTCGGAAATGACACAGAGAAATGCCAAAGTATCTCCAGTGGTAGTCTTTCGATTATCGAGGTGAAGGTAGCAAAATCCTCCAGAGAAGGTTGCTCTCCAGTAAGAAGTACTTCTATTCGTTGTGAATCCATAATGGCTCCTAGCATGTTGCTTAAAAAGTTAAATATTCATAAACTGAGTTCGTATCATGGTAGTTTTTGAAACCGTTTATGCTTTGTGTTGTAGCTATGCAAGGATTCTTTAAGGTTACTGAGAAAGTAGCTGTGTTTATCGCTTTTATATTCCAAATGCCGGTAAACCCATAATTTCAAACTATCTTCAATAAACACCCAAAATAGACAATAAGCCCAGATGAATCCAACATATTCCCAGGGTATAGGCGTGACAAACCAGCCAAACCCTGCAATCAATGCCGCGACGATTTGGGTGCTGATAATCGCAAATAACAGAACAGGTGCAGGAAAGGGTCTGGTAAGAAAACATTGTCGAGTTCGGGCGACAAAGAGCGTTAAATGACCGGCGACCGCCAGTTTAAGGAAAATAATGGTTTGCAGCTGCTCAAGACTAACGTGGAATTCATTCTTGGCAATAATCAACAGTAAAAAAGTTTCTGCCACACCGACTACACCCAGCACGGTCGCAACGCTCAATACTTTGCGCATATCCCAACGCACTGGAGTCGGCGATAACCAGGTATTGTCCTTGGCAATGGTTAAAATAGGCAGGTCATTGAGCAAAGCCAGCAGAATAATCATTACCGCAGTAATCGGGTAGAAATTGTAAACCAGTATGGCTGTTACCATGAATAACATTATCCGGATAGTTTCGGTAATGCGGTATATGGCATAGGCATTCATCCGCTCGAAAATACGCCGTGCTTCTTCTACAGCATTGATGATAACTCCGAGTCCGGTACCCGATAATACGAGGTCGGCTGCCGCACGTGCTGCATCGGTTGCGCCGGATACAGCAATTCCCACATCGGCCTGTTTCAAAGCCGGTGCATCGTTAACGCCATCTCCGGTCATGCCAACCAAATGATTGTTGGCTTGAAGGTCTTTGACTAACCAATATTTATGCTCAGGAAACACTTGTGCGAAGCCGTCGGCACGTTCGGCACACTGGGCAACCTGATGGATAATGTCTTCATTGTCTTTTGCCTTGATAATTTGCTCAGCCAGCAGGATGTTTTGTCCTAAGCCCAGCTCACCTGCTATCTGTTTGGCAATGGCGATATTGTCGCCGGTGACCATTTTTATATCGATACCGTGCTCTATCGCTTCTTTTATTGTTTTAGCGGCATCTTCACGAGGCGGATCGAATAATGGCAAAATACCCAGAAATAGCCAGCCTCCGGTTTCATCTGTTTTAGCAACACCCAAAGCGCGATAGCCTTTTAGCGCAAATTCATTCACTGTTTGTTCGGCTCGTTCACGCATGGAAGCATCCGGATGACATAAGTCTAATACGACCTGAGGTGCTCCTTTACTTACTTTGAAAGTTTGACTTTGCTCTGTCTTGATTTCCGCTTCGGTACGCTTTTGTACCGGATCAAAAGGCATGAAATGTTGCTGCTGAAATGGCTGCAATGCTTTGTCATCATTCAGTTGATGCAAAATGGCATTGTCAATCGCATCAGGGTTTTCAGAGTCAGAGGCCAGCGCTGCCGCCAGAATAATGCCTTGTTTATCCGAGCCGTTAAACATGACCGGCTCACCCAAGGTCAATTTGTTCTGGGTCAGCGTGCCGGTTTTATCGGAACACAAAATATCCATACCGGCCAGTTCTTCGATCGATTCCAGACGGGAAACGATGGCTTCTAATTTCGCCAGCTTTATTGCGCCAACTGCCATCGTCACCGACAAGACTGCCGGTAAGGCAACGGGAATGGAGGCCACCGTCAGAATCAGCGCAAATTGTACTAATTCCATAATCGGCAAGTGCCGTTCCAGCCCGACCAAAACCAATACGATGACCAATGCCAGACTAATGAAAATCAGATAATCGCCGATATTTATTACTGCTTTTTGGAAATGAGAGACACTTCTGGCAGAACTTACCAGCTTTGCGGTTTTTCCAAAATAAGTATGTGCTCCTGTATTGGTGACAACGCCGGTCATCTCTCCTTGCTTGGCAATAGAACTGGAATAAATCAAATCGCCTGTACGTTTGTCAACGGGCAAGGATTCTCCCGTCAAGGCAGATTGATCGATACTGAGGTAATCGCCTTCAAGCAACGCAATATCGGCTGGTACGACATCGCCCAAACGGATTTTAACCTTATCGCCAGGAACCAATTGTACGGCATCAATACTTAGCCATTGCCCATCTCTAAACACACGGGCTTTTAATGCCAGATTCTTTTTTAACTGTTCGATGGCGTTACCGGCTTGATATTCCTGCCAGAAACCCACAATAGCATTGAAAAACAGCAATATAAGAATAATAACTAAGTCGTCGATATTATGAACAACGGCGGATAATATCGCTGCTATTTCTATCATCCAGGCAATCGGCCCCCAAAAATAAGATAAAAATTTAAGGAGAGCACTTTTGTGTTTTTCTTGAATGGTATTGAGGCCGTAGAAAGCGAGTCGTGCGTCTGCGTCTGCTATGGACAGACCGTTCAAATCGCTGCTCAAGTAAGTCAAAAGGGCTTGAGGCTCCAGCAACCGGACTTTATCGGCATCCAGCGGAGGCGGAAATTTCTGGGTATTATTTTTCATAGTTGAGCCTGTTTTGTTGAGCTTAAATAAAATGAATCGTCAAATTCGACGAATGTAAGCAAGCTTTATTGATGATTACTTGTTATTCAAGCGGTTTTAGCAAGCTAATGCTAAGTAATGACCAGCCTATAAAATCATGTTAATGCGCAACAGCACCGAGTCCTCGTTTGCAAGAAATGCAGGTGTCAGAATTTTTCGCTATGCCGTCAAGTACTGAAACGACTTCTTCGTAGCTAATAATGTTTTTATTGCTATCGAGAATATAGTTAGCCAGTTTGGTAATTGCGGCCCAGTTTGCCTGATCTTTTATGAAGCTAAACGCAACAGAAAACAACTCATCCAGTTTCTCGTCCTGTTGTTTGCAAGCAGAAAAACTTTGTAAATATTCGATGACCAGAGCAAGATCAGAGTCACCGCCATAATTTTTCAATGCTTTCAGGTTAACTAATTGCGGGGTAAATAGTTCATCATCGGTATCGGCAACATATTTAGCTTCAGCCAGTGGCCCGATAAGCAAATTAATGATGTCTACTTCAAAGGCGATCATATAATCCATTATCAACGGTTCCATCGTGGCATTATGACCTTTTGTTTCATGTGCTAAAGCATCAATGGAAGAGGGCAATAATTCGATCAACCGCCCTCCTTCCACTCTTGCAATACAATCATCATGCGTCGATTGATACGCCATTAGATCTTCTTCAGACTTGCCGTTTAAATCCTTAAACATAATTTGAAAAAAAACTGGTGGAAGATTTCTGGCTTTGTTATTTAAATAAATAGCCGTCGCATGTCCAGCTTCATGAAAAGCAATGCGTTGTTTATGTTCTAAAAATTTATCGTGACAGGGGGTTTCAACTATCATGTTACGTTTCATTTCGAATACCATAAAAATATAGAAGTTGCGTATTGATAGACAAATTAAAGTAACCTTAATCAAGGATTAGGCGTGATAGGGCTTTAAACCCTATTAGCTGTTTCTGGTGCAGTTGCACACCAATGGATTCCTTTATTGTTTTACCCAAGCTACAGCCTCCTTAAATTCTGCCGGTGCATAGGTGGCGACTTGACCATCCATAAAATAGGAACCGATTTTGGTAGCCCATTCAACCCATTTTTTGTCGCTCACTACCGCTACTTTCTCAAAGTCATGTCGGTGCTGTATACCAAATACGGCATCATCCCATGCTGCTCCAAGTTCCCATCCGGTAAAATTTTCGTCTAAATAAAATACCACTCGGATTTTGCCTAACTTATCTATCAGTTGCTTGAGTTGGGGAATAAAAATTATCTCGTAATCCTGGCTAGTGAGACTGCCTGTTGCTTTTACTACAAGTGCTTTGCCTTCAGTTTCCTGCATGATTGCTATCATGAAAATCACCTCTTATGTTTTTAACCGAGCTGCTATACCGTTGATTATTTTTTAGGTTGGATGATTTTATTTCTTAAATCACTCAGCGTTTGCTTAACTTTTTCCCATGTTGCCGCCGACTTTTCGGAATGCATCGTTTCTTTAATTTCGTCAATTGCTGTGTAAAGTAACTTGTAATCATCTTTTCCGCCGTAACCTAATAGTTCAGCGATTTTTAGTTTTTCTTTTGCAGCATCAGCAAATTTTAGTACTTCGGCTCTGCTTTTTTCCTTGGACATATCTTCTTTATGTTCCACTATAGAAGCTTCGGTTAATAAAGCTTCCGCACGGAGTATTGGTAACGGAATGATTTCTGTACGTTCAACCAGGGTATTTAAAACCTCATCCAAAACCGATGCCGCTTCACTTGTTTTTCCTGCGTCAATTAGAGTTACCGCATTTTTAATCGCTAGAGGAAAGGTGTTAAGCGGAATGCTAATTGTGGTGATCCGCATTTCACTCGCTAATTCAGCCAGTACTTGTCGAGCACTTTGCAGTTTTCCGCTATCTAACAAATCATCGGCTTGCTTAAGTTCCTTTTTGATAGCCTTGGCATCGCCTTCAAAATCAAAAATATCGGCTTCAATATCAGCAGAAACTAAAGCCAGGTCTGGATTTTTAGCCAGAATAATAGTCAGCTTTTTTGATACGTCCTGTAATATTGCAAGCGCCGCTTTGGGATCGTTTTTCTCTAAATCCATCAGTGCTTGTTGAGTGCCCGACACAGAATCTCTGGCTTCACTGACAATTTGTTGGTTTTTTTCAGTTAATACTTTGCGCTTGAATGCTGACGAATTTTTATCGGTACTCGAAGATGATGTAACTGAACTTGGTTTTTTTTCAACATCTGCAAGCACATCTACGGAAAAAGGCAGCGTTGAAACCAAAACCAACGCAGTGTATGTGGCTAATTTATGAATATGAGTTTTCATGATTTTTAGTTTAATTAGTTAGAATTAAGTTTCTATCAAAAATTCAAAAGGTGTTCTAAAGTGGACCCCGAAGTCCAGACAAATATTCTGCTAGTTTAAGATAGAGGCCTGTTCACATTACAGCTGAATGGCGCTGTCCCAATTCTTCTGCACGGGGAGTTGATGTCTCCTTCGCACTATTAAATTTATCTACGATCTTCGCACCACCGCCTTTGGCTTTCTGGTACACCTGGCTCGGTGTTTGGTAGTCCAGTGATTGATGCCGTCTTTCCTCGTTGTAAAACAGGAAGTAGTGCGTCAGCCCCATTAGCAAGTCCTTCAGGTTGTCATGCTTCTTCAAATAGATCTCTTCATATTTCACCGTCCGCCATAGCCGTTCGACAAAAATATTGTCCAGTGCGCGGCCCCGTCCATCCATGCTGATGGTGATGCCGCTGTTGCGCAGAACGCCGGTGAAGATTTCGCTGGTAAACTGTGAGCCTTGATCAGTATTAAAGATCTCCGGCGCTCCATAGTCTTTGATGGCCGCTTCCAGACAGTCTACACAGAAGCTGGCATCCATCGTGTTCGATAACAGCCATGCCAGTACTTTACGGCTGTACCAGTCGATGATCGCGACCAGATAGACAAAGCCGCGCGGCAGTCTAAGGTAAGTGATGTCCGTGCTCCACACCTGATTGGGCCGGTTGATATCGACATCTCTGAGCAGGTAAGGATAAATTTTGTGTTGCGGGTGCGGCTTGCTGGTATGGGGGCCGGGTGCCATGCCTGCCAAGCCCAATGTTTGCATCAAGCGACGAACCCGTTTGCGATTAACGGCGTACCCGCAGCCATACAGATATTTCGTCATGCGCCGGGAGCCATAAAACGGGTGCCGGGTGTACTCTTCATCAAGCAGCTGCAACAACAAAAGATCAAGCTCGCTAAGGTCTTTGTGTAATCGCTTTCTCTGGGCATAGACAACCGAGCGTGTGACCGCGAGCAGCTGGCATTGCCTGGATAGCGCGAGCACTTCATCCGGTGCTATCCAGGCCTGCCGTTTCTCTACTGGCTGATCCCAGACTTTTTTTTAAGCCAGTCCAATTCCATATTCAACTGTCCTATCTTGGCATACAACCGGTCCGGGTCACTTTGGGCATCGACCGGTTTCGGCCCGCGCTTGCCTTCGAACAAGCTACCCGCATTCGCCAGCAACTCTTTTTTCCATTGATTCACTTGGGTCGGATGTACACCAAATTCCTGGGCGATCTCATTGATGGTTTTAGTCCCTTTGACCGCTTCCAAAGCAACCTTGGCTTTTTGTGTGCCAGTAAAAATCTTACGCTTTTTTTCACTCACAACCTGCTCCTTTTTATCGCAGGCTACCATCTTAAATTATTGTCCGGATATTGGGGTCCACTTTATTCTTAGATTTTTTAAAATTTTCTTCCTTTGTTAACATTGAGTATCATGCTATTTTTATGCCATAGACTAAAAATAAAAAAAACAGTATAAATTCAGCAGCTAATGATTTTTAAAAAGGAATTAAATGTGTTGGGACAAGGTTAAAGGTTTAAAAGAACCAATTTGTAGTATTCATTTTCAACCGTTTATTGATTTAATGAATGTTCCTTGTAGTGGTCAAGTTTTTTCGGACACCAAAATAGGTTGTTCATCTGCCATTTTCCGTTCAAAAACATTGGGCGACAGATAGCCCAGTGTGGAATGCAGGCGCTGACTGTTATAGAAGCCAACGATATAGTCTGTTACATCGCGAACTGCTTCTTGGTGATTGGCATAGTCTTGCCGCCAAACGCGCTCCATTTTCAGGTTCAGGAAGAACCGTTCCATCACGGCATTGTCCCAGCAGTTGCCTTTACGGCTCATACTGCCTTGTAAACCATATTGATCCAATAAATTCCTATAGTCCTGACTGGCATATTGGCTGCCGCGATCAGAATGAACGATCAGCCCCGGTGACGGCTGTCGCTGAGTAATGGCCATCTGCAAGGCAGAACACACCAACTCTGCCGGCATATTAGGTGCCATCGCCCAACCCACGATCTTGCGTGAAAACAAATCCAACACTGCGGCAAGATACAGCCAGCTGTTACGGACACGGATGTAGGTGATGTCCGCCACCCAAGCCTGATTGGCCGAGGGCTGTTCAAACTGGCGATTCAGCACGTTATCGAAGACCGGTAAGTCGTGCCGACTGTCGGTGGTATGGACAAACTTGCGCTGCCACACGGGGTTAAGCTGATGGATACGCATTAGGCTACGTACGCGATAACGGCCGATACGGATGCCCTGCTTATTGAGCCCATCACATAACCGCCGACTGCCATAACTGCGCCCCGAGGCTTCGAACAAACTCCGCAGCCGTATTGTCGTTGCACAGGCGACCTTAAGGCGTTGGCTGCGTTGTTGGGCAGCATAATAACCGGAGCGACTGATCTCTAATACCCGGCAGCTCTGTTGAACAGGAATGGCCTTCTGTTGCAACTGTTGAACCAGCCGGTAGTTCATTTCAGTTCTCGGGCAAAGAAGGCTGAAGCCTTTTTTAAAATATCGTTATCCTGGCGTAGTTGACGAAGTTCAGCTTCCAATTGGCGGATGCGCTGCTGGTCGGCAGTGAGCGGCTTGCCTATGCCGGACTGTCCTGTTTGTTCGGCCGTAACCTGTTTCAACCAGCGACGCACAGCGGTTTCACCCAGATTCATGTCTTGGCAAACCTGACTGATGCTCAGGCCTTGGTCTTTAATCATTTGTACTACTTGCAACTTGAAGTTAGCATCAAATGTTCGTCGTTTTTTATTCATTGTTGGATTTCCCTTGTTTTGGTTGAGTTATTTTATCAACCTATCGGGGTGTCCGTTTTTATTAGACCACTACACCTTGTCGCGGCGTCGTTCTGATAATTAGATTAGACAGTCAGTGCTGCAATGTCTAATGTTTAACAGGCGGAGGAGGCGTATAGCGATGCTCAAGGATGTCATCAATCTTGACTGTCAGACTTTCAACCGCCTTTATGGTCAACTCAGCATTAGGTCCTTTTGATTCCGAAATGAATTTACCCACCAACTGAGCATCAGAAACTCGTACTAAATCGCCCATTATGTATGCAAACAAAAAACTTGGTTTATGCAATCTTCCGACTAACACGTAATCAGCACCAAAATTTTTTCCTAACTTAGCCACAACATCGGCGTGATCAAACAGATAACCAACCCCACTATCAGCCTCTTGTTGAGCTGATAAAGGAATGTCAGTATCTGATAGCCAGCAGACCGCAATTCACCCTCTAGCAATGGTTTTATGGCAGCTGTACGTTTAACCTCTGCTGGAACACCAGGCTTCAATGTTAAATCTTTCAACTCGAACTCTAGTACAGCAATGCTTGGCGTAGATGCAGCGTGTAAATTGATGCTCATTAGGCATAACAAGAGAAAAACCATTTTGTATTTCGTCATGAATATTTACTCAATTGTGTTTGCATGGAAAAATCAGAATTTATAGAGAATAAATCTTTTTATGCTTTAACGTATTGTTTTTTTGATTAGTCAAAATGAGCGAAAAAGTTCCACGTTCTAATTTTTCAGGCTGTTGTAAAGCGTAGCACGGCAGACATTGAGCAGCTTGGCAATTGCCGCCGGACTCTCGCCTTTAGCGAGTAATTCGTTGGCGTGTTTACGCTGATCGTCAGATAGTGCAGGCCTACGTCCTAATTTTACACCGCGTTTCTTGGCCGCTTTTAGACCGGCCTGTGTTCGTTCAACGATCAAAGAACGCTCAAATTCTGCTAGTGCGCCGAGTATATGTCCCATAAGTCGCCCAGCCGCGTTTGCGGTGTATATGGCTGTTGGCGCCGATTGAAATTTGACTAATTAGAGTTAATTATGCCGAAACTCATCTGACCAGTGGAATTTAGGTTCATATTATTAATTTTCTTGATATTTAAGTCCGTTTTTCTAATCAAATTTCAATCGGTACGGGTGATCAATTTTCAATCGGCGCCAACAACCTGTCCTTTTACGTATGTTAAGCAGGCTCTACAGACCATGGGTTGAATGTTTTTTGAGTAAAAGGCGCCAAAGTTAGGACGTGATCAAGCAGCAGTAGTCATGGTGACCTCATAGTTCTTTTACACCGTTATATTGAACACTCTATTAGCCATGCAGCATTGCGCTCTATATCAGGCCACATATCGAGCAGTAATTGCAACACCTCGGCCACATCCGTCACTACCCAATCTTCACCCATCCAGTCAAGGTCGGATTGCGAAACTTCATTCATCATGATGGTGTCATCAATAGAATGGGCAATTTCTGCTGCGTTAGTGACTCCATCGGCTATATGTTCTGCGACAAGTCCCGCAATGCCAAATAGCACTCGCCAATTTTCCGGCGCAGGCAAAACAATCAGTCCTAAAGCTAGATTTGTTTCTTCATCTATCAGCACTGTGCCAGGTTCTGCGAATATTTCAAACTTACCACGCCACGCACGCTCCCCCTCCTTTATGTTCTGTGAACTGTTTGACCATACTTCAGGCTTACCAACACCGCCGAAATGTGAGCACACAGCGGCATGACCGGCTTCGTGAAACGCGGCTTGTCTCTTCTCACGTTCTGCTATCCTCTTAAGCTGGATTTTGGTTGGCTTCAAGATGCTCCTCCAGTCACTAAACGTAAACCCAGTTGCACTGGTACAAACTCAATTCCGAGTTGCGCTAATATCCACACTTTTATTTTATGCATCATATTCGGAAGAAATCGAGCGGGTGACGAATTAGATTTGCTTACAAACCTCTGCGACTTGTGCTGATGAGATATTTGACTTGTTCGCCCAATAATCACAAGATCCCATTGTGCTTGCATACCAAACCTGAAGTGCTAAGCCATACCGAAATGCGCACCCCCCCTGCCGTTACATCGGCCTTACCATTCAGCACTTTAGAAAACGTGACACGGGAAACTTGCAATTCTTTTGCCGCCTCTGTTACTGTCATGCCTTCCGATAGCCATTCCCGCAATACTTCGACGGTGCGCCGAATTGTGCATTTTTCTCATATCAATTTCTCCTAGGTTCTGTTGACGTTTCACCAATCCGGTAGAATCGATCATTTTAAGTAGCATGAACCGGATAAATTTAAGCGATGAAGAATGGATTCGTATATTGGCAAACTTAAAGAAATTGACAGGCATTCAT